>JQIA01000194.1_pt1 | contig 27855 bp, 21 predicted proteins | sample 811431 | NCBI WGS metagenome assembly JQIA01 (sample SAMN02998118, study PRJNA258478) | marine sediment metagenome | biome: marine; feature: seafloor; material: sediment; isolation source: oil-polluted sediment collected from 3 locations (0.5 km, 0.7 km and 0.9 km)... | place: USA: Gulf of Mexico ...
CTTAATGCACCTTTAGCTGAAGTATGAATATAAAATCTACCAACTCCGTTTAAATTTTCAGATAATGTAATTTCATATTTTGTATTTGCTTCATCTAAACGTGTAAATGTATTTGTCTGTCTATCTTCTAAAAACACTTTAATACCATCAGGTACGTTTAATGCTTCTGCTGTAAACGAAATTTCTTTTCCAGCTGCTGCTTTTACACCAACAGGAATTATCATAGATTCTAAATCTGAGTTTGGTAATGCTTGTCTTGCAATTGATGTCCCATCATTATTATCAAGTAAGTGCGTAAAGATTCTTAAGTCTGAAGAAACTCCATTAAACATACCGATATCAAAACCGGGATCTATACCTTTTGTTTTTCCTTCTAAATAATTAATTTTTGTTTCCTTAAAACTAGTACCATTAGTAATATTTAACTTAATAGAAGTAGTTGTATCAGAACTTTTATGAAAAGTAATGCCTGTTTGATGGCTTTGCATTGCTTCTGTAATTGAAGCAGTACCAGAAGCAACATTAGAACTTACAAAAAATGCTTGACCTGGTTGCAGGTAGCTATCAGTTGTTTCTACATAAGCAGTACCATTCCAAATATAAACTGCTTGAAAAAGACCACCTAAATTAGCAGTATTTGCTGTAACAAAAGCACCAACATCTAAATAAGAAGGAAATGAGTTACCAATTAAATTCCAATTATTAACACTTTGTGTTATAGCTGGAGAAATATCTGCTGTAGGTACAGTACCTGTAAAAGCATAAGTACCAGATGCTGTTCTTTTTAATGAATAACCTGTACCATCAGCAAAAGTATCAGAAGCCCCAGCTTGCATGTAAACCCAATTTCCTGTTGCAGTATCTGTACCTCCACCGTCTGTATCTGTATCTTCAGCTCCATTTTGATACGTTGCGATACCTCTATTATCATTGGTACCTAAAGCAACTGAATTAGCAGTAACCCAATCATTGTCATAACCTTCTCCAGAAACTGGCGAAGAAACTAAATGCCAGCCTGTATCTGCAACTGCTAAATTATAGGTTACGTCACCAGTAGATGTTCCTGCAACTATTAAGGAACCACCACTTGTAATTGTTAAAGATTCTCCAGAATCTACAATTAAGTTATTAGCAACAGCTCCAATCGTTGCGCCAATGATAGGATCATTAGTTGCGCCTGTTTCTATATGTACAATATCTGTTGCAACAGGTATTGTACCATAGGTCCAGTTTGCTGTGTTTGCCCAATCTGTATCAACATCTAACCAATAATTACGTAATTGATTATAAGTAAAAGTTGCTGTTATGTTATCAATAGCAGCATAATCATTTAATACAGCTGTTGCACCTTTAATTCTAACTCTGAAAAGTATTTTATTAAACGGTAGTGTTACAGCGTTACCATATGTAAAAGGCTCCCAGGTATCTCCAACTGCAACTGTTTCAGCTGCACCGTTTAAGGTTTCAAGTAATGTACCAGCTGCATTATAAGTTCTTATCGAAAGTTGAATTTGTATGTCTGTTTTATTAGCCAAAGCATCAAATGTAGCATCGACTGAAGATGGATTTACAGTTTGACCAAAATCAACCTCTGAACTTAATAACATATTATTACTCTGACTAGTTATAGCTTGATGAAATGTTACTTGAGCTGCAGAACCTCCACCATTTCCAGTAACAGTTGTTAAATTTGTATCTGGAGCACCAGCAATTGTCCAAGCAGTAGTGATAGGAGCAGTTTCAAAATCTGCATTTGCCACAAAAGAATTTTCTGTTATACTTTGTACTTTTACAAAAGTAACATCATCGATAAAATAAATAGAAGCTGCATCTTTACCTATAATTCTAATATTCATATTTGCATCTGCGACTCCTGTGAAGAGATAAGAAGATTCTTGCCAATCAGTACCACTTATAGTATAATTAAGACCTGGAATCAAACTCCCCTGATATATTGATCCTTGTATTTTACTTCCATCTGTACCTTTAACTTTAAAAGTAAGAAGATAATCACCAGCAATACCAGGAGAACTATTAGGTGCACTTTGCGCTCTACCATTAGCTGCTACTGTTGTTAATTTTAATGAACCACCATCAGCAGCATCATGGGCTACTGTTGACCCTCCATTATTAGTCCATCCTGTAACATCACTATCGAATGTTCCATTGGTAAAAACTTGACTTATACCTAAAAAAGGAAGCATCAAGAATGTTAAAAATATAATTTTTCTCATAATAATTTGATTTTTAGTTAATGAATAATTTTTGTGTAGATGAATTATTTTTTGTGTCAATTACTTTTACAAAATAGATCCCGCTATTTAGTTTTGATACATTTAATGTGTTTGAAATATTAGATAATTTTTCTATTACTTTTTTACCAGCTATATCAAATACTAAAATCTTAGATATTGTATTTGTTGTATTGATTTTTATACTAGAATTTGCAGGGTTAGGGTAGATAGATAAGTTTGTAAAAACATTATCTATTGTAGATAATACTTCTGTATTATCTATAACAATACTGCTAAAATCCATTGTAGCTGCATCTGCTGCTTTACCTGCATTATCTCCAGTGCTTATACCAACACCAATAGAAAAAGACACATCTCCTGTCCATTCAGCAATATCTTTTAAATCAAAAACATATGTTTTTGCTTCTGTATCGCTAGTTGATATTACTTGCGTAACAGTAGAACCATTTGCAATAAAACGCAATTGATCATTTACCCCAGAATTATTTTTTAAAACAATAGTTACTGTTTTGTTAGTAGACGCATTTACATGACGTAAATTCTGAATTAATTTCGCAAACTTTAATGCTACTGGAGTAAATGTTAAAACGCCTGAAGTAGGTCCAGAAATAGCTCCATTTGTAGCTATAAAACCTTCAGTATCATTATCCGTTGCAAAAGTGAATGATTCTTGTAATGTAGTAGGTATTGCTGCTACAATTTGAATTTGATCGATATCTATTGTTACTTCTGGCACTGGCAAAGGATAATCTTTGTTTTCTGCAAGTTTAAAGTGTAACTTAATATCATCTATAGTCCATGTGACCCATTTGAAGTCTTTTTAAAAGAAGGAGTACTAGGCAGTATATAGTTAAGCGTTATATTGACTTCTTGCTCAGACACGACTATCTTCTCCGTTATGGTTTCTATGATATTACGTTTTTGTCGCTTGGTGAGTTTATCCCAATTCTCATACAATGAACGTGCTTCTTCAATAATATATCCGCTAGATTTAAATTGGTCTTTGAGTGCATATACCTCACCTTCAATCTCTGGAATTTTACGTTTGAGTTGTTGTATTTGGGTATTAGGTTTATCATAAAACTCTTTGAATCTATCTGTTTCAATTTGCCCTTTTTCATGGAGTTCAAATAGTTTTTGAATTTTTACTTCTAAAGTTTCAATCTTAGTTTTAATATTTTCAATCTCTTGTTCTTTGTCACGAATGATAGTATGTGTTCCATCAAAATAGCGATTGACTTCTTCTTCTGAAATAATGAATTCTGTAAGTTGTTCTTTGAAAATAGCTTCAATATCTTCGATGTGAATTTTTCGTTTACACTTTTTACAGGTGTACTTTGGATTACTTGATGGCACATACATGCCACCTCCACATTCGCAGAATAAGTAGCTGGTAAATAAAAGAACTTTTTTGTTTAGTGGTTGTATTTTCTCTTTTTCTTGCTTTTGGATAATAGCATTCACTTCATCCCAAACCTCATCAGAAACAATACGAGGTGCTTCGTGGATATACCACTCTTCTTTATCCCTCATAACCGTTTTGCCATTCTCGTCTATTTTAGTGATGTGTGAACGTCGTATTCCCTTTGCAGTAGGGTCTTGGAGTAATCGTTTTACTGTAGTACCAGAAAACAAGCTTTTTCGTTTAGTACGATACCCTTTATCGTTTAAAATATTGGCAACTGTAGCATGACGTTTATGTTCCAAAAATAAATCAAACATCATTTTGCGTATTGGAGCTTCATGTTCATCAAGTTCCATATCATCTTTACCAAGACGTTTATAACCAAATGGAATACCTCCCATAACTTTTCCCATTTTTGCTCTAACCTCTACAGATGACTTTATACGCTCAACAATATTCTCACGTTCCCATTGACTCATTGCAGAAATTATCGTGTAGAAAAACCTGCCAGATGGAGAACTTGTATCTATTGACTCTCCAAGTGAAACTAAATCAGCATTGTGTTTTTGAAAGTGGTCTGAAAATTCAAGGAGTTCTTTTACGTTACGAGCAAGACGAGATATTTTAGAAAATATTAGGGCATCTATGTGTCCACTTTGTATATCTCGCATCATACGTTGTGCTTCATGATGTGAAATGACGCTTTTACCGCTAACTGCTTCAAGGTGATATTCTTCTACAATTTCCCACTCTTTGAGTTCTGCATACATTTTTGCCTTTTGTAAATGATGCTCTGGACTATCTGAACTCTGTTGTAATTTTGTGGATACTCGAATCCACACGCCAACTCGCTTTTTCATGACTTCTAAGTTTCTGTGAATGTGAAGCTAAACTAAAACAACAATTCCACAAATGCAAGGTAATATCAATTTGTCATTACACTCAGTAAATTATATTATTAAAGCATATTTATGAAGTCCAAACTTATGCTAGCAATTTCTCTAATTTTGACTTCCAACGTTCCCAATCAGGCATTTCTTTCGTTTGTAAATCTATAAACCGTCTAGTATGGTCGTGATGGATTAGATGGCATAATTCATGAATGATTACATATTCAATACATCCTTTTGGAGCTTTTATTAATTCAGGGTTCAGGATTATTTTCCCTTTGGGTGTGCAACTTCCCCAACGTGTAGCCATATCTCTTAACATTATTGAGCTTGGCTCAACATTATATTTTTTAAATTGCTCAATAAGAGGCCTAGCTATATTATGAAATTTTATTTTGGCATGCTGTAAGTACCATTTGTTAATTAATTGTTCCGTTTTAGATTTATCAGAGGTTTTAACAATAATATATTTCCCTTTGAGTTTAACCGATTCTGTATTATTTGATTCTATTTTTAATCGATATTGTCTACCCATATACAAATGAGTTTCTCCATTAATATATTTTCGTTCCGTCGTTTTAGGATGAAAAGCTAAAAAGAAACTTTGTTGCTTAATGATCCATGGTGCTTTTTTTATCAGCTTTTCCTTTATTTTATCTAGAGAACTATCGATTGGAGCTTTCACCAATACTTCCATATCTGGTGTAACGGTTATTCCTAATGTTTTCCTAGCAGAATATTCTATTAAATAATCAATCTTTCTAGAACCAAATTGAATAAATGCATTCATTATTTGTATCGGAGTTTAGCAACATCAATGCAGTCATTTGCGATTTTATCCATTTCACCAAAAGACAGGGTTACATTATATTTATCTCGTACTTCATCTATTAAATAATCTCCAATTTCAATTAATAATTTACCTGTAATGTTTGTTTTATTTTGCCAATCAATAACAGGGTTTCCACTATCTAAAACAGCATTTTTTATAAGTTCATCTATTTGTAAAGCGGTTTGTATAGTAATTACTTTTCGGATAACATCATCCTGTATTTTGTCTTTTAAAGCGTCTAGAGTTAATCCATAGAACGCTTTTGCAATACCTTTTTCTAATAGTTCTTCCGGAATATCCTTGTCTGTTTTTGATAAGATATTATTCATGATTTCCTGAACCTTATTAAGGTATTGAACCTCATTGATCCTTTTTTCTTCGTATTCAGCGATGGTTTCTTTAAGCATTTGTGAAAACTTTTTATAGAAAGCAGGATCTTCATCCATTTTTTCAGAAATATGTTTAGCTGTCCTACTAGCTATCTTATCTGCTTTAGCAGCTTTACCTGTAGTGTTTTCTACTTCTTGCTGAAATTTTTCTTTATCGAAAATGTTTACTAATTCTGTAATAACATCTACTTTTTCTGTAGTAATATGTGTATCAATTAATTTTTGAATTTGTCCTTCATATTGTTTATAATCAACAGTGTCTGAATATCGTTCTACAACGGATATTCGCAATTTCATAAACATTGCTAAATCTTCTTTGTAACGTTCTATAGTTTTCTGTTCTGCCTCCTTATGAAACTGCATAGAAGAGAGCGCAAGCTTAAAACCTTTGGCAAATGAAGCAAGCTTATCATAAAAGACAACTCGTATCGCTTTGTCTTTTAGTAATAATTGATAAGCTTCTGCATCTCTTTTATTGGTAACTGTTTTAAAAATATCCCATAATTCGGAATGCTTTTGCGGCAATTTTTTAATCTCTTCATTTATGTTTATCAACGTTCCTTCTAAATCATCTTCGTCAAAATCCTCAAAGGAAGAATACATTAAAAGTGCATTGTCTAAGTTTTCTATAACACCATAATAATCTATAATATATCCAAATTCTTTATCAGGATAGACACGGTTAACTCTAGCAATTGCTTGTAATAATTTATGGTTTTGTAGATTACGAGTTAGATATAATACGGTGTTTTTAGGTTCATCAAAACCTGTTAATAGTTTATCTACAACAATAATAATTTCTGGGTCTATTTGATTTTTAAAACGATTGATGATGTTTTTCTCATATTTTTTTGAATTACCATGTTCATCCATCATCTTTTTCCAAAAGCGATTTAATTTCTCAGAAGATTTGGCATAAGCACTATCTTCTCCTTCACGATCATCAATTGAAGAAATTAATACTTCACTAGAAACAATACCTATTTCATCTAAAAACTCTTTATAGCGTATTGCATTTACTTTTTTATCGCAGACCAACTGTGCTTTAAATGGAGTTCCTTGCCAATTATCTCTGTAATGTAAGCTAATATTCCAGGCAATAGCATATAGTTTTTGTTCTGCACTATTTAACTGGTCTGCTCTACTGAATTTCTTTTTGAAATCTGCTTTTTCATATTCTGTCATTGGTTCGGAAATCATTCCAAAGAAAGTATCTAGCGGGCCAGAATTAACGTTTTGCCTGGCTATTCGTCCTTCATACAATAATGGAACTACAGCTTTATCTTCTACAGCTTGATCAACAGTGTAAGCATCAATAATACCACCAAATTTAGCGGCAGTGTTTTTATCTTTTCTGAAAAGAGGAGTTCCTGTTAAGGCAATAAAACAAGCATTTGGTAATGTTTTTTGCATTTCAATATTAAACGTACCACTTTGTGAGCGATGTCCTTCATCAACCAAAACAAATATGTCGCGACTTTCTAAGGGTTGCTTAATTTTTTTCATAGCCGCTACAAATTTGTTGATAATTGTAGTTACTACCGCATCACTTTTGCTTTCTAATAATTCAACCAAACGCTGTCCCGTTGTCGCATTTTCGACAAATTCCCCGCATTTATGAAATGTACTCGTAATCTGTCTATCTAAATCTGTTCGGTCTGTAACTAAAATAATTTTTGGATTATGAATGGATCTGTCCATTGCAATGGCTTGCGCCAACATTACCATGGTTAATGATTTCCCGCTTCCCTGTGTATGCCAAATTACACCACCTTTTCTTCTTCCTCCATCAATAAGTTGAATTCGTGCTGCAGCTTTCTTTACAGCAAAATATTGTTGATAACGTGCTACTTTTTTTGAACCATTATCAAATAAAACAAAATTAAAAATGATGTCCATTAAACGTTCTGGACTGCAAATCCCATACAGATATTCATCTTGTAAGGTTGGTAGAATATTTTCACTTTCTAAAGCATCAAAGTGTTGACGTATATACTTGAATCTATCAGAAAAAAGCTTCTCTTTTTGAAGATTAGATAAAGGCGTGTTTTTTAATTCTTGTAGTGTATCTCTATATTCAACTTCTTGAGCATCTGTAGTAAATTTTTCTTTCCATTTTGCCCAAAATTTTTCAGGCGTTGCATTCGTTGCATAAGAAGCTTCTTGTGTCGCAATACTTAATACTATCTGTGAATATACATACAGCCCCCTAATACCATCTTCTTGTTGATTTCTTAATTGCTGACTGATAGCTTGTTTTAATGGATCTTTCATATCAGGTCGTTTGCATTCAATAATGCAAAGAGGTATGCCATTTACAAACAACACCAAATCTGGAATATAATGCTCTTTACAAGTGCTTCGCATTACTTTAAATTCTTCCGAAACATGAAAAACATTATTATCTATATTTTCCCAATCAATGTACTGTAGTGTAAAACTTTTTTTATCTCCATCTATACTTTGTTCTAAAGCCTTACCTAATGTAATTAAATTATAAACAGATTCGCTAGCATGAATATATCCTTCATTCATAGGAAGGTTTTTTAATGCTAATATTCCTCGTTCAATATTGTCATCTGAAAAAATACTGGTTTTATTTGTACTTACTTTAATGCTATTAATTTCTTTTAGCTGTTTTCTTAAAACACCTTCAAGAAGTACGCTAGCTGTTTTTCCGCCACGCATTTGTAATGCTTCTTCAGGATTCAAATATTGATACCCTAATTTCTGAAGCATTTGTAATGCTGGTATTTGACTAATATGATCTTCTTTAAAACTAGGTGTTTCCATATTATTTTGCGTTTTCAATAACCCATTCTATGAATTCGTTATTCATTTTTGTCCTTTCTTTATTTGATACTTTTTTTGCAGTAAACTGTTTAACTTTTGTCGTTTTAGAAGATGCTATATTTGTCTTGGTTGGATTGAAATTAAATAACCCTCCTGCTATTGATTCAATTTCAAAATGATATTTATAGTTTTTGCCAACACCTTCTAATTCCGAACCATTATTAGAAGTCCAATGTCCAGCAAAATTTAACTTTTCTAGTTTTCGCCTCATTTCAAGGGCTGATGTATATCGCAAATTAGGATCAACATTTAAAGCCTTGTTGATTATAGTTTTTAACTGCCTGGGCACATAAGGTTCGTATGTGTTTTTATTAGGAATTTTTCCTTTAGCTTTATTGTCTTCATATACAGCAGGGCCGAGAGAAATAAACTCATTTTTCAAATTACTAACACCATTTAACAACCTAAATGCGGTGCAGCCTACTTGATAAATATCAGAATGAACACTTATTTTCGCTGAAATTCCACTAGTTTCTGGAGCTCCATGAACTTTATATGAATTTTTGGGAGTAACTGGAATTCCGTTAGGAGAAAAACCAGCAATACCATAATCTGCAAGAACAGCATTTTGTTGGTTATCTATTAATATATTTCCAGGCTTAATGTCATTGTGATAAAACCCGCCATTATGTAAATATTCTAACCCAAACAAAATGTCTTGAAGTACTTTCAATACTTGTGGCAAAGCCAAAAAGTTATTAGAATTGAGTTGATTAATAACATCTCCCTTTGGGTAATATTCTTGCGAGATTAACGTATATGTTTTACCATCTAAAACGGTTATGTCAGCATAATGAATAGGAAGTAGGTTTTTATGGTTGAATTTATTACCTATTCTAGCTTCATCTAATAACTTAGCTATAGGTTCAAAATTTGGTTCTAATATTTTAAGAGCTATTTCTTTGCTTATGCTATTGTCTTTAGCATGCCATACCTCACCAAAATTTCCTCCTAATTTTTTAATTAAAGTAAATTTGTAAATATTATCTCCTGCTTTAAAACTCATTATTTTAAATTTTTGATTGCAGCAGCTAAAGCATCAGCTATTTGACTATCCCAGTGCTTATCTGTTTTCGAAATCTGTGCTTCTATATGTTTTACCACCTCCTTGCTTTTAGTCCCTAAGGATTTATACAAGTGGGAGGTAAAAGAGGTATTATTTTCAATTGCTACTAATGAAGCAATACAATCCATAAACATAACAGGTTTTACACTACTGTATCTTGTGGGTACATTTTCATTTTGTTTTATGGCTAAATGATTAAAAGGTCCATAATTATCAAAAAACCCTATTAAATTCACTTTTTATCCATTCATAGGTTTCCGCTTCAGTTTTTAATGACTTAGGTAAATCTATTTTGTGTTCAGAGTCTTTATTCGTGAAATTAAAATTGGTTTTATCTCCTTCAACAATACAAAATCTAATTTTTTTAGGTGAATTTCTTATTCCTAGAATTTTCATTTTCTTTAATTTATTTTAATTACCATTCTGTTGGCTTTAGCCATTTAACTAATTCAGAATTTTTATGCTTATGTTTTCCTATTGGATGCTCTTTTAGGGTTTCTAAATATTTTTTATAATCTTTTTTTTCTAATAAGGGATTAACCATAACACTATAATTTATATTACTAGAGTTATCAATTTTTAATCCATATCCTTCTTTTGAAAACGGAGTGCTTCCTCTAACTACAAAACGAAATTCTTGTTCATAATTGAAAGAATATTCTTTTCTAAAAGCAACTCGTCTCACCCTATCCTCTTCTAATTCTTTTGTGTTCTTGAGGAGGTTTTTGTAAATTACTCTACCCATCAATTTTTCTTTAATTACCTTTTCAAGATCATCAGAAAAAAAACATATTGATATGTGATTTACGAATTCAATAGCAGGAAATTTAAGTGCATAAATCCTTCTATCTTCAGGTTTTTTAAAACTGGTATCCCACATTGAGATAGATTCTCTTCCTACGTTATGCCAACAACTAATTAAATGTTTTTCCTTTCTTTCAGTTAGTTTCTTAAAATTAAATGGATTTGTTTTTAAGTCATCGATTGTAGCACATTCCATTTTGTCTCCAAATTTATCTGCTCTTGAAAACCAAATTTCTCCAGTCTTAAAAAAATCAGATAAATGCTTTTCAGATAGAAATTTTATTAAGAATTTCCCATCTTTACTCTTGCTATTATAACGGCTCCAATTACTCATGTTTCAATCGTTTCTTTCCTTTTAGTAATATTTACACCATTACTTTCTTAAAGTTTTTTTATTCCTCTGTAGTTGAAGAAATCTTATATACATAAACATATACACTATCTTCATCTCCACCACCTCCGCCACCTTTCATGCCTTTGTCTAAAAAGTGTTTTTCAACAGCTCTTGCGTCTGTATCATTGTTTGCTTTTCTATAACTGTAACAATGTCCTTTTTCAGGAACATTATGATCTCCAAATAATCTGTTTTCTATACTTTTTGTGATTCCTGCGTAGTATTTAGAATATTCTCCACCATTACATCCACCTACTAGATGATTTACAATCTCTTCAATAATAGTGTTTACATCTTTTGCCATAACTTTTTGTTTTTTTTTAATTAATTTTCAATCTCTTTTTTCCTGTTAATAACACCTGCATCATTCCTTTTTTCTGTTCTTTTAGTTTTTCCGTTTTAGCTTTTAGGAGTTCTATTTCTTTATCTACAGTCAAAAGAATTTTGGCAATAGCCTTTTGTTCTTCAATAGAAGGGACAGGGATTTTTAATTTCATGAATTCCAATTTCCCTAACGATTTATTTCGTCCTGCTCCTCCAGGAGAAGCTAACCCTAAAAGATGTTTCCCTCTAGGAGATTTAAAAAAGTATAATAGATAGTCCAAGTCTAAAATGTCTTCATTAGTTTTGTACATAGGAAAACGATGTGAGGCTATCATACCTATTTCGTTTTCTGTTGTTTTTGCAATAGCGTGTTCCCACGCAAAAACAATGTTTACAATAAAGCAATCAGGTTCTATCCAAAAAACTCTTTTATTACCTAAAGAGGCTCCTGTAACTTTTTCTTTATAAAAGATGCCTTTTTTATGAGATCGAATACCAATTTGGCGATATAGCTCATCTTTTTGAGGAGCGAGTGATTTGCCTGCAGAAACTAAAACGTCTTTTGCGGAAAGAATTTGCCAGTCAACAGGTAGCTTTCCTAATTTTGTTTTATGATATTTATTGATTTTTATGTGATTTTTCACTCTACTGTTTCCTATCAGTAAATTTTGCTGTAATCCTTTTCTATGGAGTTCTTTTTTATTAATAATTCCCTTATTTTGTTTAATGTTTTTATCCATTAGACCTAAACCATTGGCTATCTCCTTTTGTTCAGATAGAGGAGGAAAGGGAAAATTTTCTTTTACTAAATTGGTTTTTGAAATATTATATCTTGTTGCTCCTTGGGCTAACTTGTAAATTATTCTTCTCCCTACGGAACTTCTAAAAAGTTGAGCAATAAATGATGTTGAAATGGTATTGTTATTTGTTGGACGAAATCCAAAGCAAAAACTATTTAAATACAATTCTTCTTTATTCCCTAGATAAACAGAACACATTGCTAATTCTTCAGGAGTTTCAGAAGACGTTGTAAAAAACAGATCTCCATATTTGATTTTTGTTTGTTTCTCATTAGTTTTTATGTTTACTAAATTAAAGTTGTCATTTTCAATTATAGCGTTATTAAAAATGTTTTTATATGGAATATATGGCTTTCCAAAGCCAAAATCTATTTTTGATTTACCAGATAAACCAGAAAAAGTACTTCCGTATTTTGAAAGATTCTCTAACTTCCAATCGTTAGGAATTTTAAACTTATAAAATTGTTTTGTTCCTTTCATTAATCTGCTAATTGAGTTAAATAACCTTGAATTTGTGATTGTACTGTTTTTAATTCAATCTCCAATACGTCAATTTCTTCTTGTACTGCTGCAATATCAACTTCAGTTTCTTCTTCAAAGGTGTCTACATATCTAGGGATATTTAAATTAAATTCATTCTCCTTAATTTCTTTAAAAGTTGCTACATAGCTATACTTGTCTTTTACAATACCTCTTTTTAATTTCCCTTTATTAAATTCACGATAAACTTCTACAATAGGATCAATATCTTCTTTTTCTCGTAACTTGTTCTGATTTTTAGCAGATTCATAGCATTGACTCGCATCAATAAATAAAACATCTGTATTAGAGTCTTTTCCTCTATTAAAAATTAATATTGCTGCAGGAATCCCTGTTCCAAAGAATAAATTAGCGGGGAGCCCAATAACAGCTTCTAGCATATTTTCTTCAATAGTTTTCTTGCGTATTTTCCCTTCACTAGCACCTCTAAATAAAACGCCGTGAGGCACAACCACACCTACTCTTCCTTTTCCTTCGTACGTAGTTTCTATCATATGACTAATAAAAGCCCAATCTCCTTTACTTTTAGGTGGAATCCCTCTCCAAAATCTATTATACTGATCAGTTTCTGGGTCAAAACTATCACTAGCCTTGTTTTCTTCTTTATCATCTACTTTACCCCATTTATCAAGTGAAAATGGCGGATTTGCAACTACGGTATCAAACTTCATTAAGGCGTCACCTTCTTTTAATTTGGGGTTTCTAATGGTGTCTCCCCAACGTATGGTAGCATTGTCAAAACCATGTAAAAACATATTCATGACTGCTAATGCCCATGTGCTTCCATTAGCCTCTTGTCCGTACAATGAAAAATTATCAGAACCTACTTCTTCTCCTGCTTTAATTAACAAAGAGCCAGAACCACAAGTTGGATCACAAATTCTTGAACCAGGAGCCGATTTAGTCAATTTTGCTAATAAAGTAGAAACTTCACTTGGAGTAAAAAATTCCCCAGCTTTCTTACCTGCATCACTTGCAAAGTTTGAAATTAAATACTCGTAAGCTCCGCCAATAATATCGTTACCGTCTAAATGAGAAGGGCGTAAATCTAATTTGTCAGCATTAAAATCTAGCAGCAAGTTTTTTAATCGTGTATTTTTATCCTTTGGTTCTCCTAGTTTACTATTGTTAAAATCTATGTTTTGAAAAATACCTGCACCATCTTCACTATATAATTTTCCTCTGTTTACTTCTTCCAAATCTGCTAAAGCAATATTGATTAATTCACCAATATTAGATTCGTTACGGCTATCATATAAAAATTTAAAATGGCTATTATCTGGTACTACAAAACGTTCGTGTTGCATTGCTCGTTTTGCACGTACTGCATCTCCATTGTATTTTTCAAAATAAGTTTCATACTTGTCATCATGTACGTCACTTAGGTACTTTATAAAAAGCATTGTTAATACATAGTCTTTATATACACTAGGGTCAATACTGCCTCGGAAAGTATCACAGGCTTTCCATACAGCATTATTTATATCTTTTTGAGTTACTGAAGTTGTCATAAATATTTTATTTTAATGCGTTAAGCATTTGTTGTTGAATTTGTTGTTCTCTTAATATTTCGATTTGTCGTTTTAGATTTTTTTCTGCTGCTCTTAATTGAGAGGTTTTTAAAATAATTTCTTGCTTTTCAATTTCAGGAATAGAAATAGTTAAATCAGCTAATGCAGATTTGGCTATAGAAACAATTGCAGTTCCTTTTGCTTTTTTCTTAAGTAACCTTAATGTTTTAGGTTGATTTAAAAACCAAGTTAGGTAACCTGGTAATACATTTTGTTCGTATATACGAATCACAAAAAAAGAAGTAGACGCTACTGCTGATATTGAAGTATTATTAAAACAAGTAGCAAAATTTTTACTTCCTTTAGATGCAAATAATACGTCTCCTTTTTTTAAAATGTGCTTTTTTGTAATTCCTATAGAATTTAAATCGAGAGTCAATGATGTAATTAATTGCCCTTTTTCATCAAAATACTTAGGTTGTAAATATGATATATCGCCTTTAGAAACAGGTTTTTCGTAGACCCCTGTTTGTATGTTTGCAATATGTTTTATTGTTGTTTTCAAATTTTATTTTAAGTACGTTGAGTACAAAAGTAATAAAAATATTTGAAATACACTTTAAATATTTATTTTTAATTTAAGTACGACTTGTACAAATTAATGTAGTTAATTAAATTGAAACGTTATTATCTAAACAATTCAAACAATTTTCATTAATCCAGTCTTTATAATTGAAGGTATTCGTGTACACCCCAAAAAGTTTAGGGTCAGCACAAGGAAATCCACCCCAACTCGTTATCCCCAACTGTATTTCTTTTCCATCTATAACAGTAAAGAGCGGGCCGCCACTATCTCCACTACAGCTATCTGTAAAAGTTCCGGAGACACAAATCATATTATTAGTAACTAAACTATTAACTGAAGAATAATTTTGCTTGCAAATAGAATGATCTTTGAAAGAGATTTTGGTTTTCATTAATACTTCAGGGTATTCATCTCCATTGACTGAAGTCGCTCCCCACCCAGAAACATATACATTTATACCTGTTTGATAAAGGCTTTCAAATTCTTCTTGAGTAGGCAACTCAACTATTTGATTCTCATAATATATGTTTATTGGAGTATGTAATTCCAACAATGCAATATCGTTATCATTAGTTTGTTTATTGTAGTTAGGGTGTTCAATAATTTTAATTATTTCATAGATTTCTCCTCCTTGATTTAAGTTAGAAGAGTTTGCAAATATGTAAATATCAGAAATTGTTCTCCTTTGTTTAATGCCTTCTGAGTTTTCATAATAAAGACAGTGAGCAGCTGTTAGTATCCATTTTTGGTTTATAATGCTTCCTCCACAAAAGCAGTCAATTTCTTCTTTAGGTTCAAGTAAGCCCACTTGCCAGGGTATTTCTGATATGTCATAAACAGGGATGCCATTAATAATTTCTAGTTGCTTAATATGCTCATTCTTTTTTTCGGTATCAATTTCAATTATTGAAGGTTTTCTTATTTGATTCTTACAACTAACAAAAATTATTAATAGCAATAAGAAACTGAGTTTTAATCCTTTCATTTTTGTCTAATTTATTTATTAGTAATATCAATACTAATACCAAAATAAAATTTTGGGCTAAGATTGAAATTGTAACTAATGTCATTATTAATAATGGAAGAGCCTCCAACTTTATCACCTACACTCAAATCATTTAATTTTGGATGCCAAGTAAATACAGCACCTGAAGAAATAGTAAATTTTGAAGCCAATTCAATACCTCCGCCTAAAAAGAATAAAGGCTTTTCTTTTGAAGGACCAACACCAAGTTGAAAGAAGACAGGAATATCCCAATTATTATTTAGATATAAATTAAGGTAAGCAGCAACACTAAGCTCATTTTCCTTATCTTCAGTTTGAGTAATAATTGTTTCCCCTGTATCATTTGTATCTGTACCGTATTGAGGAAAAGATAAGTTTGTATATAATACACCACTACTTAAGACAGGAATAAAAGTTGTTTTCTTTCTTGCATTTATAATAAAAGATTTAGAGCTTTCAATCTTAATTGATTTCTCTGAATCGTTAAATGATATTTTTTCTAAAATGACAGTAATCTCATGCCTTTTAGAACTTTTAACATCATCTATTTTTGAAATAAGAAATTTATTATCTCCTAGCTTATGTTTTCTCTTATATATGCTACTAAAAAGCTCTTTAATTTTATCGTATTTTGAATCTACATCAGTTTTTAAGTTTTCTAGGTTCTTAATATTACTTTCTAGTTTAGTAATTATATTTTCAATATATGCTTTGAGATGAAGTTTGCTTGCTACGAAAGTTATTTTTCCAAATTCGATTTTTAAATTCGTAAATCTTGTTTTTAAATTATCAATAATTAGCTTATTTCCATCTAATGAAGTTTTATTTGAAGAAATTACTTTATTAATGTTAGAGATTGTGGTTATATTTTTTAGCTTTTTAAAAGCTTTACTATATTTTTTGGAAATATCTTCGTTAGCTTTAGAGAGCTGAAGTTTGGTCATGGTGTCCCAAAATGCTGTATTAGTTAAAAAGAAATTTGATTGTTGAGAAGTTACTATTAGATACATTTCAACTAATTCTGGTTCAAGGTTATCACTAGTTGGAGCGTTGAGTATTGGTCTGCTTCTCTTACTTCTATTAGCTGCCTTCTGAAATCCTGCAATATAACTTGCTACATTTTTAAGAAATTCTTGTGAAGCTATAAAAAGTTCGTCGTCAAGTGTTTTTTGAGAGGATCTATATAAGAATTCAAATGGGTTCACATAGTTAGCATAAACCCTAAACTCATTTGATTTTATTTGAAAATAATCAGTTTCTTTTAATGTTTTCTCTGTTGTTTTATCTAAATCTAAGAATAAATCTATATTCTTTTCATCTACAATTGAAAGGGTAATTTCGTTTTTAACAGTTTTGCTTTTCTTTATTTCATTTCTTCCAAATTGAGCGTTAACAGATAAAGATATAAAGCACAGCAGTAGTATTAAGTTTTTAAATTTCATTAGGCAAATTTTTAGTTGTTTATAATTATAAAGTTAGAAAAAAATGCCGAGTTGTATATACCTACATTTAGGTATATACCTACATTTAGGTATATACCTAAGGTATTATCATTAAATTTATGCAATGTAAAAAAACACCAGTTAGATACTTTTAAGCAAAAAAAGTATTAAAAAATTCTAGTTGATAATTTCCTTTCATAAAACTGTTACTAAAAAATAACAGTTTTATGAAATTATATTTCATTCTAAATAGTGATGCGTTAGCATAAGAGCAAAAGCATCAAATATTCCCATTCTGTAATGTTCAGGATTCGGATAGATTCGAATATCAGGCATAAATCGTTTTAATTCTGGATACCAAGAAGTAATGGTTTTTGAAATGGAATATTTACAATTCCCTTCAAACTGGCTAAAAACTTCTTTTATATCGTCTCGTGAATATTTGTGTATAGGCAAATCTAATTTCCGAGCTTCCTTTTCAAAAGAATCAATTATCTTAATAACTCGTCTGCTAATACGATTATCTGCATCTGTATATCCTCGAAGTAAAATAAGTGTTGGCTTGTATTGTTTAATAAAAATGAGAAGCTGTTTTATGTATTTATCCTTTGTTAAAGGACGTATCCTTGCAATACCATAATTAATCAGTTCTTTGGGAGTTTCGCTGATTACGTACCCCATACCAAGGGCATTAGGGTATGTAGTCATAAAATGCATTTTGATTATGTTTTAGCAGATAGTTGGTTTTCATCAGCAGAAAATATGATTTGTTGTAAAGAACTCTTAAAAAACGATTTTATTATTGCCTTAAAAAGCAATCGAAAAGTAGCCTTATCACTAGAAGATAAGCAAAATGGAACCTACGTAAATATTAAAACATTACAGCCAGGACAGCAGACCATGGAAGTTTGGTTTGAAAAACTAGACTTTCCGCTGTTGCTTACAAAGCAAGTTTTCAAAAACGAGAATGATACAGTCGACGAGTTGTACTTGGCTTGTAGTGATTTAAGTTTATCGTATGATAAGGTAACTACAATCTACAAAAAACGGTGGGCAGTAGAAGAATATCATAAATCAATTAAAAGCAATACAGGCTTTGCTAAATCTCCAACTAAAAAAATAGAAACTCAAACGAATCATTTTGTCTTATCTATTGTAGCTTATATAAAGCTGGAATGGCTAAAACAAAGAACAGGAAAAAATCACTTTGCTATGAAAACACAAATCTATTTAGCAGCTCAAAATGACCTTAGAAAGTTATCAGCACCTAAAGCAGCATAATAATCCTTTTTGGACAGTTATATGCGTAACATGAGTTACTCAAATATATCACCTTGTCTTTGCCGCTTTAACAACGCTTAAAACAAACATCCAGAAGGCAGAAGATTCGTTTTCCCCTACCACAAACCTAATATTTCTTTTTTACTGTCAATCACAAATTCTACTGCGATGTAGATTGTTTTGTTAATAACCTTTGAGCTCTCTCTTACCTTAAAAAAAATACCATCCATCCAAACTATTAAATAATTTTGTTCTAGCGATCTATTCTTCCATGCAATGATATCATCCTGTTATTTTATCAGTGATTCTAGAAATAGCAGCAATTGAAACTTTAAATTTTATGGATTTGTTGCAAAATATCACTGGTCATAATCCCTTATAAATACAAGGAAATAATGATATTTTCTTACCAGCCGTCGTAATTTCCCTTTTTTTTGATTAACAAAGGATTGAAAGCGTTTTCTCTGTCAAATTATTGTCTATCCAAGCGTAGTTTTTATCTTTTTTGAAGTGTTACAATTCCCTGAATTTATATCACTACGTTTTTGTTGTTTTTCATAACCTAAATAAGAATCTAATTCGCCTTCTAAAATCTTTTCTACTCCACATTTATGCAAGTCTTCTAAGAACAGTGAATTCGTTACTGCTCTTAAATTGTTTAAAAAAAGTATTTATGAATAGTTCTTCTGGTTTCATAATGTAAAGTGTTAATGTATAAATTTAACAAAAAAAAACATGAGTTAGAAGTCCCGAAGTTTTGAACTTACACACTTTACGAGTTAGTGTCATCAAATTAAACAGACGTTAAGTGAATAACTCAATAATTTTATATTATTTAAATCTTTTCTAGTTGAATCATTAAAACATCATGTGAATTCAATTTTTGAATTAAATTTTTGGATGTATCTCCTAAATTTTTATGATTAAATAAATCTCTAATTTTAAATGTATTGTTTTTTGAATCCATTTTTTTTCTATTTACATCATCTCCAATATCATATTTTTTCCAATCAAAATTAATTTCCATTGGTTTATCACTCATGTTTACAAAAGTCATTGCCCAATTATCTTTTTCTAATGGTTTTAACCAAATTTCTGTGTTGTTTTTATTTGTGAATCTAAAACCTTGAATACCCAATTTATCTTGATTTACAGAAATAACTTCTTTATTCGCTAGCGTTTTTATAGTTTCATTAGATGCTGTTCTTAAATCATTTCCCATAATTAAGGGAGAAGCTAACATGGTCCACATAGCAAAGTGAGTTCTATCTTCTGCATCTGTCATTCCATTACCAACTTCCATCATATCAAAATCATTCCAATGTTCAGGACCAGAAGCTTTTCTAATATCTTTTCTCATATTAATAATCTTCCAAATACCCCAAGAAGACCAAGATCCATGACCAACTTCACAATCCCAACAATTAATAATATCTCCAGAAACTCTCCATAAATGACCAACATCTTTTCCCCATGCCCAAGGTTTGTTATCACCCCATTCACAAATACTAAATACAATTGGTCTTTCTGCTGCTTTTAAAGCATCACGCATTGTTATATAGGCACTTTCTGCATTTATTTTACCTGTATTACACCAATCGTATTTTAAAAAATCAACATTCCAAGAAGCATAACTTTTAGCGTCTTGATATTCAAAACCTCTACTTCCAGGATAACCAGCACACGTTTTTGAGCCTGCACAATTGTATAATCCAAACTTTAATCCTTTAGAGTGAATATAATCTGCTAAAGCTTTCATACCATTTGGAAATTTTATAGGATCTGCAATTAAATTACCATTCGCATCACGTTCTTTAGCCATCCAACCATCATCTAAAACAATGTATTCATAACCTGCTTCTTTTAAACCGAGTTCAACAAATTTATCTGCAATATCTTTTACTAATTGTTCATTAATATTTGTTGCAAAAGTGTTCCAACTATTCCAACCTAAAGGTGGTCTTTTTGCAAGTCCTTCAAATTTTTGAGACTGAATATTTATTGATGTTAATATCAATAAAAAAAATAGTGTTTTCTTCATATATATTTAAGTTTAAAAAAAGCATCTTGAAATTAAAAGATGCTTTTAATTTATTAAAACTAATTCAAAATAATTTTATTAATCTACGGTGTAAGAAAAGTCATCAAAATAATAGTTATGCGTTTCTCCAGAAAATTCTTGAAAAGAAATGTTTTGAACTCCATCAGGTATACCCCCTAATTCTTCCCATGTATAACTAATTACTTGCCATTCTGTAGTCGTATCAAAAGCTCTAGAGCCATCTCCCCAATAACTCCCATTAAAAAGAAAAATTAATGTACCAGGTGTATCTGATCTAACAGCAAATTTAATACCTGTATAGGCACTAATTTGATCATCCCAAATCCATTCACCTTGTATATTATCCCAACCTGAAATTTCTTTGTGTATAAATATTTCACCTTGATATGCATTTTCTGGATCTGTTAAATATTCATGATTATTCCAAGCTGCTATATCCCATGCTCCATAAAAATCATCATCATAAATAGAAGTCCCGACAGCAGTACCCCAAGAAGAATCTCCAGAAATAGTTGTTACAGTTAAATATTGGTTTTGAGCTCCAGCAGGTATAATTGCTACTATTTCAGTTAATGTATTTGATACAATTGTAGCTTCTACGGAGCCAAAAGCTACTATAGGATCTAGAAAGAAGTTTCCGTAAATTGTAACTTGATCTCCTTCATTTGCATTTACAGGTTGAAATCCTCTTGTTACTTCTGGTGCAGGTGGTGCAACTACAAATGTATAGTCTACTGTTCCGTTTGCAGTCACTAGTTTTAATATGCTTGAAGCATTTTCATAAGGAGTGCTTTGGTCAATTGTTACAAAAACACTATTATCAGTAACTAGAGTTGGATTGAAATATGTATCAGTATCATTAAAATAAATTTTTTGTACTGATACAAATCCAGAACCTTGAATTATATACATGTTATTTGCATAACCAACAGTTATCGAAGTTAAATCTCCTGCTTCTGCTCTACTTACATAATCTATTACTGGGGGTTCAGAAGAAAATCCAACGTTTTCATCGTCAGAACAAGATGACATAAGTCCAACAAAGATAAAGACCAATATAAAAGGCTTTATTATGTTTTGTTTTTTAAATTTTTTCATAATCTTTAAAATATTAATATTAATTAAAAGTATAAGGAACAGGTGCCTCCAATAATTTTGGATTTATAGCAACGTCGTTATCTGGGTAATCTATATAAAAATCATTTGCTGCATGATCTGTAGCGGAATATACTGGTGTATAATATTCAGCATTATTTCTGTTTCCTCTATTTTGAGCAGACATAATTGCAGTAGCTTTTGCTTTATCTAATCTTCCTAAATCAAACCAGTAATCTCCTTCAAAACACAATTCTAATCTTCTTTCTTCAAAAATATCGTCAAATGTAATTGAAGTTTTACTTGTTAAACCTGCTCTTTTTCTTACAGCATTGAAAGATTTTAATGCATTTGTATCTGATGTACTTCCTCCACCTGCTAAAACAGCTTCTGCATGGATTAATAACAACTCTGCATACCTCATAATGTAAGTGCTATTGTCCATCATTCCCCATGCATCTACAGGTCCTGTTTCATTAGATTGTACTCCAAGACAATATTTTTTAATTCCTCCACCAGAACCTTGTGCGTTGTCTTCATCCGGAACAGTAAACCCAACACCATTACTAGTATTCATATTAGGATACACATCGCCAGGAATCATTACTGTTTCATGTCTTCTTAAATCACCTGCAGCATATAATGTAAGTACGTCTTGAGATGGTCCCATTACTCCTCCATAAGAAGCGTTTGATGTTGATACTGTGCTAGAGCTTATTCCGAATTGTGTGTTACTATTATTAGCAGAACCATATTGTCCATCTCCCTTCCATTGAAAAGCAAAAATTGATTCTTCGTTATTATTATGACTATAGGTAAATAAATCTACAAATGATTTTGAAGGTAATTCACTTCCTCCTAATAATTTAAATTCGCCACTATTAATTACTTCTTCAGCCATTAACTTAGCATTTAGATAGTCTTCTTGATATAAATATACTTTAGCAAGCATTGCCTTAGCAGATCCTTTAGAAACATGTCCGTTTTCACTATAATTCCCGCCTCTATTCTTACTTTTTAATCTCTGAATAGCCTCTGTGTAATCTCTAATAATTAAAGTGTAAATGTCAGCTACAGGGTTTGTATTAATAGCAGGGGCGTTAGAATGATCTAGATTATTTTCAATAATAGGTACTGGCCCCCATAAACGAACTAAATAAAAGTAAGCTGTAGCTCTCATGAAATAAGCTTCTCCAATAGTATTATCAATTACTGATTGATGTACATCTGGACCAACTCTAGATTCTAAAAAATTAATTAATGCATTTGCTTGTGCAACATTTGCCCATAATGAAGCCCAACCATTTGCCAATTCAGGGTCACTACCATTTAAAGAAAATGTTCTTAAAGCAGCTACATCAGATGATCCAGAATACATATTTCCAGAACCTACTTCTAGCGACCAGAAAAATTTGTTACATAGTTGAAACCAAGTTCTGCTATACATACCGTTTGTTGCAGAAGTAACTTGGTCATTGTTGTTGTAATAGGCGTCTAAACTTATTGCATCTTCCGGTGGTCTATCTGTAAAATCTTCAGAGCACGATACAAAAGCTATAAGAAGTATTACTGTGCTAAGTAATTTGTAATTTAAAAAAGTTTTATGTTTCATTTTATTTTTTTTTAAAATTCTAAATTAATACCGAATGAAAAAGTTCTTGGAGAAGGATACCTTCCATTGTCTATACCAGACAAAAGCGGACTTTGATTGAATGATCCTATTTCAGGATCATATCCAGAGTAGTTTGTAAAAGTATGTAGGTTTTGTGCAGATCCATAAAGCCTTAATCTAGACATCTTAAGTTTATCTAAAATATCTTGAGGTAAAGAATAACCAAAAGTTAAGTTTTGAATTCTTACATAAGAACCATCTTCTATATAACGAGTAGATATTAACAAGTTACTATTTGAATCACTTTGAATTGGTCTAGGAATATTTGTATTTGTGTTTGTAGGGGTCCAATAATTTATAGCCTCTACTAATTGATTTTCGAATAACGAAGTGTTTTTTGTTCCTGCTCTTCTAGTTAAGTTCATGATGTCATTACCATAAGATCCTTGTAAAAAGATTGATAAATCGAAATTTTTATACTTAAAATTATTGGTAAATCCAAATGTAAAATCTGGGTGAGGAGAACCTATTAAAGTTCTATCTAAAGCATCTATAACACCATCTTTATTTATATCTGTATATTTTACATCTCCTAAATCTGTTTCTCCAACAGCAGTACCAACTGGTTGTCCAAATTGTAAAGGCGCGCTATTTAATACTGATTGATCATTAAAAATCCCTTCAGATACATAACCATAAAACATTCCAATTGGATTCCCTATCAATGTATTTGTTACAACGACAGGTTGATACCCATTAGTATTTATTTGTTGAGTTAAAACTATACCATCTTGTATTTCTATTAGTTTATTTACATAATGAGATATATTTAAAGAAGTATTCCAATTGAAATCACCTTTACTCAAATTATAACCTAAAGAAAATTCATATCCTTTGTTCTGCATAACTCCTAAGTTTGAATACGGTGCTGAAATACCTCCATATTGACCACCACCACCAGTTAAATAGACTGGTAAGGGAACCTGAAACAAAAAACCTTCTGAAGTTTTAGTATAATAATCAAAACTTGCAGAAAATTTTGAATCAAAAAAGGTAAAATCAATACCAGCATTAATTTGATTTAAAGATTCCCAAGTTAAATTAGGATTAGGAGAATTAGAAACTAAAAATCCAGTTCCTAAATTAGAATTTTGCACTCCTAATAAGGCTGTATATCTATTGTTTTCCACCTGTTGATTTCCTGTTTCTCCATATCCAACTCTAAATTTAATATTATCAATATAAGCTTTAGTACTTTCCATAAAAGATTCATTTGACAATTTCCAAGACCCAGAAAGAGCTTTAAAAACACCTGTTTGATTATCTGATGCAGGATCAAACTTAGATGAAGTATCAGATCTAAGAGAAGCTGTAAAGCTGTATCTATTATCAAAACTATAAATTAAACGCGAAAAATATGATGAAATTGATGCACTTCCCTTATAACCCGTTACAGTATTATTGTCTGGATTTGCAAGGTTTATAGTGTGATTTTCGTTCGTTTGAAAATCATTTGAGGAAGTTACTACCCCTTCCCAATGACTGTCATTTGCTTCTTGTCCCAACAATAATGTAAAACTATGTTTATCTATCGTCTTGTTATAGGTTAACAAGTTTTTAAAGTTTGTTGAATACCAATTCTGATTTCTAGTATCTAAATCTGCTGTTATATTTACTTGAGAACCCCACTCATAAGAAGGTCTAAAATCTTCGTTTTGTGAAAATTCTGTATTTGCTGAAATTTCAACTCGGTATTTTAATCCTTCTAAAATAGTAGCCTCTGCATACACATTACCTAAAAAGTTTTTTCTTATTAATGTGTTTTCTCTTGTTAAAGCCTCTGCTACAGGATTATAGTAAGTTACGTTTTGACTTGAGTCCGGTGGTCCTGCAAAAGTTCCATCAGCATTTCTTACTGGTATGTCTGGAGCTTGTAATAATGTATTACTAATTAAACCAGAATAACTTTGATTAACGGTAACTTTTTCGTTAGTAATTCCTGAGGTTAAATTTACACCAACCTTTAACCATTTTTTAACCTTAGCATTTACATTTAATCTTATAGTATATCTTTTAAGACCAGACCCAAGAATTGTACCTTGTTGGTCTAAAAAACCTCCAGACAGATAATAATCCAAACCTTCTTTTGCTCCTGAAAATGATATTTGATGATTTTTGGCAGTAGCAACTCTATATACCTCATCTTGCCAGTTAGTCCCTTTTCCTAATAATTCTGTATGAGAAAATTCTGGACGAACTTGATTTCCATAAAGAACAGCTAAATCAGTTTTGTTTTTTGCAAACTCTTGCAAGTTCATTACATCAAGACTCTTAGAGTTTGACATGATTGAAATATAGCTTTCATAAGCTATTTTACCCCCTGCTTTTCTACCAGATTTAGTAGTAATAATAATTACTCCGTTTGCTCCTCTTGACCCATATATTGCAGTAGCAGATGCATCTTTTAATATATCTACTGACTGAATATCATTTGGATTAATCATAGATAATGGACTAACAGCATTATTTCCTCCACCTCCTGTAGAAGAGAAACCATCTCTTCCAACTAGTGATTGCCCACTTGTAGACCTACCTGTAGCATCACCAGAAATTGGAACTCCATCAATAATATATAAAGGTTCATTTGTCCCTGTTAAAGATGTAGTACCCCTAATTCTAATAGAAGCTGCCCCACCAGGAGAACCTGAATTAGAAGTAACAGAAACACCAGCAGCCTTACCTTGCAACATTTGATCTATAGAAACCTGTTTTATATCTGCTAAATCAGCAGCTTTTACAGATGAAATAGAAGAGTTAATATCACTTCTCTTTTGAGAACCATAACCAATAACAACAATTTCATCTAAAGATTCTAAACTTTCTTCCAATGTTATATTGATAATACTACGCCCTTTTACAGCTACTTCTTTAGTTTTATACCCCAAATAACTAAAAACTAAAGTCGCATTACTTTTAACTTTAAAGCTATAGTCTCCTTCAAAACTAGTAGAAATACCATTTTTTGTTCCTTTTTCTTGTATACTAACACCTGGTAATGTTGTTCCACTAGAATCTGTAACAACTCCTTTTACTTGTTGCCCAACGACAACCTGACTTAAAAAAACAAAAGCAACTATAAAATAGTAGATTTTTGATTTACAATAAGCATGATTTAAGCTAATTTTTCTCATCCTTCGGATCATATTTATGATTAATTGATTATTTAACGATAATATTAGGAAATACACAATATTCACCTATCATATTATCAATATCAAAATTAAAGGAATCTTTAATCTTTAATTAATATTATTTTGTCATTTACTAATAATTTTTTTTCTTTAAAGTAAGATTATCGTGAAATAATTGTAAATTATTCATCAAATTTATAAAAAACGCTATAGAATTTTTAAAAATTAGAAATAAAATAAAGTAAATATAAAGACATAATACTATAAGATTCTTTTGATTCCTGAAAACTCATCTTTATATTGACTTGGAGTACATTTCTTAATATTTTTAAAAACACGGTTAAAATTCGCAATATTATTAAATCCACATAAAAAAGCAATCTCAGAAATACTGTTATCTTTTTCAATTAAACGTATAGCCGCATACCCAACTCTAACACCATTTACATAGTCAACAAAGGTTTTACCTGTCCTTTTTTTCATAAACCTATTAAAGGTAACATGACTCATATTTACCAAATCTGCAACCTCAGCTAATGTTATTTTATTACTAAATTTTTCTTGTACATATTCATAAACAACTTTAATCTTATCACTATTTTCAAAACTCTCTCTGTTTACAGTGTAAGTTGATAAAAGTCTTTGATTTCTTGAGTTTGCTAGATCATGTAAAATAGAAATCAACTCTAAAAAATAGTCCATACTATCTAATCTTGAAAGCTGAGAAATTCTTTCATAAATCTCTAGAGAAGTCTTTTTAGAAAACAAAACCCCATGTACAGACCTTTCAAACATATCTTTTATAGGTTTCATCATCTTTCTAGTTAAAAAACCCTCATTAAATAGATCTTCATGAAATTGAATTGTGATTTCATGAATCTTATCACTTTCACAAACATTTGTAAACCACCCATGATGTAAATTTGGGCCAATTAAAACCAACTCTACTTTGTCTATTTCCTCGATACTGTCTCCTACAACCCTTTTCACTCCTTTGCCGTTACTAATAAAATTCAGTTCATATTCTGGGTGAAAATGAATAGGAAAATCAAAATCACTTTTAACCCTATCAAAGACTAAAAAACTATCCTCCGGTGATAGTGGAGTAATCTCTCTATGTACTTTATTTAATATATCCATAAAAATTTGTTATAATGTTTTAACATAATGATAAAATAATATCATTAAAAAGCAATATGTATGTTTAATTTTGAATAATTGAAATTAATGTATAAAAATTTAATTTTTTCATAAAAAAACACGTCGCAAATTAAACAAAAAAAAGTAATGAAAATAAAAAAACAAATATTTAAGAATTCTTTTTTAAAAAAAAACTCATTCTTAATCATTATAATTATGATATTCTCATCTTGTAACTCACTATATAATTCAGTTTACATTAAACCAAAGTTAGTTGATACTAAAGTGTCAAAAAACACCAAAATTTTACATAAAAAACTTTTTTATACCGCAAAAGAAGGTTTTGCTATTGGTCATCAAGACGCAACATCTTATGG
>JQIA01000195.1_pt1 | contig 27799 bp, 25 predicted proteins | sample 811431 | NCBI WGS metagenome assembly JQIA01 (sample SAMN02998118, study PRJNA258478) | marine sediment metagenome | biome: marine; feature: seafloor; material: sediment; isolation source: oil-polluted sediment collected from 3 locations (0.5 km, 0.7 km and 0.9 km)... | place: USA: Gulf of Mexico ...
CTGTTTGTAAAATTATTGATTACAAGAAATTCTTGTATGAGCAAAAGAAACGTGAAAAATCTTTAAAATCGAAAGCTACTAAAGTTACGATAAAAGAGATTCGTTTTGGACCTCAGACAGATGAGCATGATTATGAATTCAAAAAGAAGCATGCTGTTAAATTCTTACAAGAAGGAGCAAAATTAAAAGCATTTGTATTCTTTAAAGGGCGTTCTATAATTTTTAAAGAACAAGGACAAATTTTATTATTAAAATTAGCCCAAGAATTAGAAGAGTATGGTAAAGTAGAGCAGTTACCAAAATTAGAAGGTAAACGTATGATTATGTTTATCGCTCCTAAAAAAGTAAAATAATTAGAATTTTATAGGTTCTAAAAAAATACTGAGCATAACAGTTCAGCATAAACAATCTTATAAGCAAGATAAAAACGAAGGAGAGATGCCTAAAATGAAAACCAAATCTAGCGCCAAAAAACGATTTAAAGTTACTGGTACTGGAAAAATCAAAAGAAAGCACGCGTTTAAAAGTCACATCTTAACAAAGAAGTCTAAAAAACGTAAATTAAAGTTAACTCATGACGGTTTAGTACATAAATCAGATAAGTCTAACATTATGCAACAATTAAACTTGAAATAAGTTTAACAAGGGAATTTAATTATTAACCATGGAGTTAGGCCAAAAATAAAAAGTATTCTTAAATGAATCGCCTACTACAAAACACATTGAAATTATGCCAAGATCAGTAAATTCAGTAGCCTCAAGAAGAAGAAGAAAAAAAATCTTGAAGGCAGCAAAAGGTTACTTTGGACGTAGAAAAAACGTTTATACAGTAGCAAAAAATGCGGTTGAAAAAGGAATGCTTTATGCATACCGTGACCGTAAAAACAATAAGAGAAACTTTCGTTCTTTATGGATTGTACGTATTAACGCTGCAGCTCGTTTACACGGAATGTCTTACTCTCAGTTTATGGGAAAAGTAAAAGCTAACAGTATCGAATTAAACCGTAAGGTTTTAGCTGATTTAGCGATGAACAACCCAGACGCTTTTAAGGCAGTTGTAGAGAAAATAAAATAATTATAAATTACTTGCTTATATTTAAAAACCCAAACTTTTTGTTTGGGTTTTTTTCTTAATTTTACATTATTAAAAAGTACACAAATGAAATTTAAAACATTATTTATTCTTTTTCTTATTACTTCTTTTTCTGCGATCTCACAAGAAGACATAAAAGAAGATAATTCTATAGAAGGTCAATTTGATAGAATCTATAGAACATCTACTACATTTAGACCTCCAGGTACAGGTAAAAAATATAAAGTAATAGATTTAGTAAAATATCAAAGTTTAAAAACTAATATTTTAGATTCTATAAAAAATTCAAAAAAAATAATTTCTGAAAAAGAAAATTTATTAACTTCAGAAAGAAGTAACCTACAAAAACTAAACGCATCACTTAATAAAACAAAAGTAAAATTAGATGTTGCACTTCAAAAAGAAAACACAATTTCTTTACTAGGAGTTCAATTAGATAAAGTAACATACAACCTTATATTATGGTTTATTATTATAACACTTGCTATATGCTTAAGCTTTTTTGTCTTTAAATTTACAAGAAGCAATGTACTTACGAAGACAGCTCAAGAAAATTTAACTTCTGTAGAGGAAGAGTTTGAAGATCATAGAAAAAAATCGATAGAAAGGGAACAAAAATTACGCAGGCAATTACAAGACGAAATCAATAAACATAGAAATGCTTAATTTTTAGTATTTACATTACAATATTTATTCTTCAAGACAAATAACACTGATTTATCAGTATTATTTGTCTTTTTTATTATACAAATATTATGAAAATGATAAAAATAATAACATAATAAAAAGCTTCCTATAATTTTTGTAGGTTTGGTTCTAATTTACTACTTTAATAGTCTATTTGAAAAACAAACTAAAACTACAAAATTACTTATGAAAACCCTTTTTTATACAAGAGAATTCCCTCCTTATGTTTATGGCGGAGCAGGTGTTCACGTAGAATATCTTGCAGCAGAATTATCTAAATTAATGAATGTTGATGTTAGATGTTTTGGAGATCAAGATTCTAAAGAAGGAAGTTTGACTGTAAAAGGTTTTCCTTACGATAATCCTATTTTTGACAAATCCGATGATAAATTAAAAGCTATATTTCAAACATTGAGTACTGGACTTCATATGAATGCTGATCCTATTGATGCTGACATAGTACATTGTCATACTTGGTATTCTCATTTTGCAGGAATTATGGCTAAACTTTGTTACGGAATTCCTTTAGTTATTACAACCCACTCTCTAGAACCTTTAAGACCTTGGAAAAGAGAACAATTAGGACGTGGATATGATACTTCTTCTTGGATAGAAAAAACAGCTATTGAAATGGCTGATGCTCTTATTGCTGTTTCGGAAGAAACAAAAGAAGACGTTTTAAAACATTTTAATGTTGATGAAAGTAAAGTAAAAGTAATCTATAATGGTATTAATCTACAACAATATATTTCTACTGAAGACACTGATACTTTAGATGAATATAAGGTTGATAAAACAAAACCTTATGTGCTTTTTGTAGGAAGAATAACGAGACAAAAAGGAATCATTCATTTAGTAAATGCTATAAAATATATAGACCCAGAAACTCAAATAGTTCTTTGTGCCGGTGCACCAGACACTCCGGAAATAGGAAAGGAAATGGAAGATGCTGTTAATGAGGTTAAAAAAACTCGTAAAAATGTAATCTGGATTGATAAAATGGTTACCAAAGAAGAAATAATTCAGCTATATTCACATGCTGATGTTTTTTGTTGCCCATCAATATATGAACCTTTTGGAATTATAAATATTGAAGCAATGGCATGTGACACAGCTGTTGTTGCTAGTGCTGTTGGTGGAATTAAAGAAGTTGTTGTACATGGAGAAACTGGACTTTTAATTCCTGTAGAACAACAAACATCCGCCCCTTTTGAACCTATAAATCCAGATAAATTTGCTAGAGATTTAGCAGACGGTGTTAATAAAGTAATAAATGATCCTGAGCTAAGAAAGACAATGGCTCAAAAAGGAAGAAAAAGAGTTGAAGATTATTTTGACTGGATTTCAATTGCAAAACAAGTAGAAGAATTATACAAATCTATAAAAAAATAACCAAATGATAAACGACAAAGTACTAGGAATAATTTTAGGTGGTGGACAAGGATCTAGATTATATCCATTAACTAAGGATAGATCAAAACCTGCTGTTCCAATTGCTGGAAAATATAGATTAGTAGATATACCTATTTCAAATTGTATCAATTCTGATATCAAAAGAATGTATGTATTAACTCAATTTAATTCTGCTTCTTTAAACGCACATATTAAAAACACATATCATTTTAGCTTTTTTAGTTCTGCTTTTGTAGATGTCTTAGCCGCAGAACAAACAATAAATAGTGACAAATGGTTTCAAGGAACGGCAGATGCTGTAAGGCAGAGTATGCAACACTTTTTGGCAAATGATTTTGAATATGCTTTAATTCTTTCTGGTGATCAATTATATCAAATGGATTTTAATGATATGATTCAAAAACACCAAGAAAGTGGTGCTGAAATATCAATTGCAACATACCCTGTTAACGCTAAAGACGCTACATCATTTGGTCTATTAAAAACAAATAATGAAAATATAATTACTTCTTTTATAGAAAAACCCGCAACAGAATTATTACCAGATTGGACATCTGATGTTGGAGAAGAAATGAAGTCTCAAAACAGGGATTATTTAGCTTCTATGGGGATTTATATCTTTAATAGAGATTTATTAATTAAGTTAATGGAAAACCCAGACACCAATGATTTTGGTGGTGAAATAATTCCACAAGCTATAAACGCACATAAAACATTAAGTTATCAATACGAAGGTTACTGGGAAGATATTGGTAATGTAGATTCTTTCTTTGAAGCAAATTTAGGTTTAACAGATGATGTGCCTCAATTTAATTTATATGATGAGAAGGGAATCTATACAAGACCAAGGATTTTACCTACATCTAAAATTTCTGGAACCATTTTAAACAAAGCTGTTATTGGTGATGGATGTATCATTCAAGCAGAAAAAATAGAAAGATGTGTAATCGGAATTCGTTCTAGAATTGGTAAAAATTCATTAATTTCTAATACCTATATGATGGGTAATGATTGTTATGAATCATTAGAACAAGTAGCAGAAGACCAAATTACAATTATGATGGGAATTGGTGATAGATGTTATATTCATAATTGTATTGTAGATAAAAACTGTAGAATTGGAAATGATGTAAGGATTAATGGTGGTAAACATATCAAAGATGTCGAAACTGATACTTATATGGTTAAAGACGGAATTGTAGTTATAAAAAAAGATGCAACAATTCCTTCAGGAACTAATATAGGATAAAATAATTTTTCGCTTTTTTATTATTTAAAATTAACAAAATTAATGCAAAATCAAAGTAGAATTGTAGTAGAAAATATTGCTCCACAAATTAATCAAGGAACAGTATTTATAAAACGAGTTGTTGATGAAATTGTAAATGTAACTGCAGATGTTTTAATAGACGGGCATGATGTTCTTCAGGCTAGTTTATTATTTAAGCATGAAGCAGATAAAAAATGGTCAGAAATTAGAATGCAACCGACTTCTAATGATGAATATATTGCTAATTTCCATACAGCAAAACAAGGATTTTATTCTTATAAAATTGAAGGATGGGTAGATTATGTTTTAAACTGGCAACATGGTTTAGAACGTAAAATTGATGATTGCCAACATGTAAACTCAGAACTTTTAGAGGGAGCAGAATTGATTTCTTCAATTACTAAAAAAGTCTCTTCAGAAGAAAAAAAATATCTATTCCATTTAATTTATATTTTTAAAAATAGTGAAACATATTCAGAAGCAATTAAAGAAGCCGTATCTGAAAAATTAACTGCTATTTTTATAAAATATCCTCAGAAATTTCTAACAGAAACTTCTCCGGAGTTTAAAGTATATGTAGACAGAAAAAAAGCAAGATTTAGTACTTGGTATGAATTTTTCCCACGTTCTGCATCTGAACAAGAAGGCAAACATGGTACCTTTAATGACTGCCATAGATTGTTGCCTAGAGTTGCACAAATGGGGTTTGACACTTTATACTTCCCTCCTGTTCATCCTATTGGTGAAGTAAATAGAAAAGGAAAAAACAACACTACTGTTGCACAAGATGGCGATGTTGGTTCTACTTGGGGAATTGGTTCTAAAGAAGGAGGTCATAAAGATTTACATCCTGAATTAGGTTCTATTGAAGATTTTAAAAACTTAGTTGCAAAAGCAAAAGAACTAGGTATTGAAGTTGCAATGGATTATGCTTTACAAGCAGCACCAGATCATCCTTGGGTTTCAGATCACCCTGATTGGTTTAAATGGAGGCCAGATGGAACTGTACAATATGCAGAAAATCCACCAAAAAAATACCAAGATATTCTACCAATTTATTGGGAAAGTAAAGACTTTAAAAATCTTTGGAAAGAATGTTTAGATACTTTACTGTATTGGATTGACTGTGGGATTAATGTGTTTAGAGTAGACAACCCACATACAAAACCTTATTTCTTTTGGGGATGGATTATTGCTGAAGTAAAAAAACAACACCCTGATGTTTTGTTTTTAGCGGAAGCTTTTACAAAACCAAAAGTAATGCAACAACTAGCAAAACAGGGGTATACACAATCATATACATATTTTACTTGGAGAGATTCTAAGCATGAACTCATTGAGTACATGAATGACCTAACTCAAACTGAACAAAAAGAATATATGAGTCCTAATTTCTGGCCAAATACGCCAGATATTAATCCTTATCATTTACAAGGAGCACCAGAAAGCAAATACTTACAGCGTTATGCTTTAGCAGGAACTTTAAGTTCTAATATTGGTATTTATGGACCTGTTTTTGAACAGATGATTAGTGATCCTATTCCTGGAAAGGAAGAGTATTATATGTCAGAGAAATTTCAACTTTGTCACTATGATTGGTTCAAAGAAAATAAAGTAACTACTTTAATTTCTAAGATAAATCATATTAGAAAAGAGAATGAATCTTATCAACAAACAAATAATATTAAATTTTTAGAAACTGGTAATGATCAAATAATTGCTTTCTATAAATGGAATAACGACAGATCAAATGAAACAATTACAATTATAAGTTTAGATGCTTATAATTCGCAATCTGGTTCTGTACAATTACCGCTTCATGACTTAAAAGTAAATCATGGACAAAAAGTAGAAGTTGAAGATTTGGTCACAAGAAATTGCTATAACTGGTATAACGAATGGAATTATGTAGAACTACACGCAACATTGCCTTTTCATATTTTCAAAATCAATAAATAATGACAGATAAAACGAACACAAATTCTAATTCATTACTCTTTTCTTCAAAAAATAAGTGGGAACAATTAATTGAGGATAAAGATTTTGTAAACGTTTTTCTTTCTGATGTTTTAGAAGATTATATTCAAAAGCAACGTTGGTATGGAGGTAAATCTAGTAAAATAAAATATATAGAATTAAGTGAATATTTTAGAATTCAAAAAGAAGGAGAAGTCTATTTTGGTTTAATTTTAGAAGTTAATTTTGTTGAAGCTTTTTATCATCATTACTTTTTACCAATCGCATTTGTTTCTGATGAAAATTACACCAAAGAAGGTAGAATTCTACCACTAAAGCTTAAAGATCAAGAAGGTTATATTATAGATGCTACGCATTTAGAAGCATTTAGAAAAGTAGTTTACGAAAGAATTAGTACCGCTTTACCTATTGATAAAACTCCTGTTCAATATCATAAAACAGAAGATTTTAAATTTCCTACTTATGAAACATCAAGATTGATGGGCGTAGAGCAAAGCAATACTTCTATCATTTATAATGATGCTTATATTTTAAAATTTTTTAGAAGAATTTATGCTGACAAAAATCCTGACTATGAAATGAGTCGTTTTTTATCACATAAAAAAGAATTTAAAAACACGCCTCCTTATTTAGGAAGTATGAATATTATAGACTCTGAAAAAGTAAATATCACAATTGGGTTAATGCAAAAATTAGTCCCAAATAATGGTGATGCTTGGGACTATTTCTTGAAAGAAATTCATAAGATTTATAAAAATATCGATAGCAAAAATATTTCTTTTGCAAATTTGCCTGATGTAGAAATGTTTGAGCGCGTAAAAATTTCAGATGTTTCTCCTCAGATTATAGATTGGGTAGGACTTCATTTATTGAATAAAGTAAAAGTATTAGCTAAAAGAACAGCTGAAATGCATATTGCTTTAGGTTCTGAGTTTGAAGAAACAGCTTTTACTCCTACTCGTTTTAATGGCGATTACACCGTTTGGTTAAAGAACAGATTAACGTATCAATTTCAAAATAGATTAAATCTTGCTGAAAACAATTTACACAAACTAGAAGGGTATTCTTTAGAACTTGCAAAAGAGTTTTTAGACAGTAAAAACGAAATTAGAAAACGTTTAGTAAATTTCGATTGGACAAAGTTAAAAGGAGAAAGAATTAGAATTCATGGTGATTATCATTTAGGACAAGTTTTAGTGCAAGATGATGATTTTTGCATTCTAGATTTCGAAGGAGAACCAGAAAGTACAATTAGAGATAGAAAGGTAAAACAGCCGCCATTAAAAGATGTTGCTGGATTGTTTAGATCTTTTCATTACGCAATTTATTCAACCATATTTAATCATCAAGATGAATATAATAAAGAGCAAACAGCCCTTTTTGAATATGGAGAATTATTGTACAAATACATGGTTTCAATTTTTATGGAAACCTATGTTGCAACCACAAAAGAAGCTAACCTACATATAGGTTACAGAAACGAAAGAAGATTTATATTAAAATATTGCTTGTTAGAAAAAGCAATTTACGAATTAGGTTACGAACTCAATTCAAGACCAAAATGGACAATTATTCCATTAAAAGGTATTGCAAACATTTTGAACTCATAAAACTATGGCACAAACAAAAGTACACAGTCTATTTACAGAATTTGACATTAACCTTTTTCAGGCTGGAAAACATTATCGACTTTACGAAAAATTCGGATCACATATAACAACAGTAAATGGCGTAAAAGGAACCTATTTTGCAGTTTGGGCACCAAGTGCAAAGTCTGTTGCAGTAATTGGTGATTTTAACTTTTGGTTAGAAGGAGAACATCACTTAAACGTACGTTGGGACGGAAGTGGTATTTGGGAAGGTTTTATCCCTGATGTCCACAAGGGAAGTATTTACAAGTATAAAATACAAAGTGCTAATAACAATGTTACAACGGAAAAAGCAGATCCTTTTGCAAGAAGATGTGAGCATCCACCAAAAACAGCTTCTATAGTTTGGGAAGATGATTATTCTTGGAATGATAAAAAGTGGATGAAAAACAGAAAAAAGAACAATGCATTAGATGCACCTTATTCTGTTTACGAAGTACATTTAGGTTCTTGGAAAAAACAAATTGAAGAAGGACGTTTTTTAAGTTATAGAGAATTAGCCGAAGATTTAGTTAATTATGTGCAAGAAATGAATTTTACTCATGTAGAATTTATGCCAATTATGGAATTTCCGTATGACCCAAGTTGGGGTTATCAATTAACAGGTTATTTTGCACCAACATCTCGTTTTGGTTTTCCAGATGAATTCAAATTTTTAGTGGATACATTTCACGAAAAAGGAATTGGAGTTATACTAGATTGGGTTCCTTCTCACTTTCCTTCAGATGATCATGGTTTAGGTTTCTTTGACGGATCTCATTTATATGAACATCCAGATAGAAGAAAAGGGTATCATCAAGATTGGAAAAGTTTAATTTTCAACTATGGAAGAAATGAAATAAAAGCATTTTTAATTAGTAATGCAATTTTTTGGTTAGACCAATATCATGCAGATGGTTTAAGGGTTGATGCAGTGGCTTCTATGTTATTCTTAGATTATTCAAGAGAAGAAGGAGAATGGGAACCAAATGAATTTGGTGGTAGAGAAAACTTAGATGCTATCGCTTTTATTAAAGAAATGAATGCTGCAGTATATGAAGCATTTCCGGACGTCCAGACAATTGCTGAAGAGTCTACCTCTTTCCCTCAAGTATCTAGACCAATTTACGATGGTGGTTTAGGTTTTGGTATGAAATGGATGATGGGTTGGATGCATGATACTTTAGATTATTTTGCTAAAGAACCTATTTACAGAAAACATCATCAAAATGAATTAACCTTTAGTCTAAATTACGCATTTACAGAAAACTTTATGCTACCTCTTTCTCATGATGAAGTAGTATATGGTAAAAAATCAATTGTAGATAAAATGCCTGGTGATGAGTGGCAAAAATTCGCAAACTTACGTTTATTGTATAGTTTTATGTACACACATCCTGGAACAAAGTTAATATTTCAAGGAGGAGAGTTTGGACAAACAAGTGAATGGGATTTTGACGGAAGTTTAGATTGGCATTTATTAGAGTATGGTGTTCATAAAGGTGCACAATCTTTAGTAAAAGATTTAAATAAATTATACAAAAAAGAATCAGCATTACACGAAAAACAATTTTCAACTGAAGGTTTTGAATGGATAGATCATGGAGATCATGAAAACTCAGTAATGTCTTATATAAGAAAAGGTGTAAATGAAAAAGACAATGTAATTGTCGTTTTAAATCTAACACCAAGTCCAAGAGAAAACTATAGAATAGGAATTCCGAAGGCAGGAACTTTAAAAGAAATTTTTAATAGTGATGCAATAAAATATAACGGAACAGGTAACTTTAAGAATAAAATCGTAGAATCAAACCAAACAGAGTGGAATGGTAAAGAAAATTCTATCGAGCTAAATTTACCTCCTTTGGGAATGATTGCCTTCAAATACAAATAATATAATACCTCTCTTTTTTAACTCTAATGTTAGTATGATAAAAAAGAGAGGTGTTTTTTTAAAACTTCACAAAAAAAAGCAGCATATTTAAGGCTTTGAAAATTTTAATTAAAATTTTTGAAAAGAATATATATTTGCCTAGTTTTTAAATAAATAAGCAATAATTTCGCAACTTAAATAGACAAATACGTTATCGTAAAAAAAGAATACAGAATAAATAAACAAAGTTTTACGATTTTTGCAAGTCAAAATAAAACAACCAATATTATGATTGTTAATACAGAATTAGAACAGAAAGGAAACTTATTTCCTTCTGAAATAATAAATTACAGGAAAGATGTAGATACTTTACACTTTTCAACAAAGAATGGCGTTGCATTACAAATAACCGTTGTAAGAGATAGTGTTATTCGCTTTAGATACAGCACAACTGGTAAATTTGAAAATGATTTTTCTTATGGAGTTACCATTCATGCAAGTAGAGGGTATAGTTTTTTAGATGTAACTGAAAACGAAACTTATTACATCATAACTACTTCTAAATTAATTTGTAAGGTAGAGAAACTAAGTTTACAAGTTAGTTTATTCGATGCAATAGACTTAAAATTAATTAACCAAGACGAAATTGGTTTTCACTGGGAAGAATGTTATGAACATGGTGGTGACATCGTAAAAATGAGTAAAACTTGCCAGAAATCAGAAAGTTTTTATGGTTTAGGAGATAAGCCTGTAGATGTAAACTTAAAAGGAAAGCGTTTTGAAAACTGGGCAACAGATTCTTATGCTTTTGGTAAGGATACCGATCCTATTTATAAAGCGATTCCATTTTATACAGCAATTCAAGACAATAAATCCTACGGTATATTTTTTGACAATACCTTTAAAACTTCTTTCGACTTCGCACATGAAAGAAGAAATGTTACAAGTTTTTGGGCACAAGGTGGTGAAATGAATTACTATTTCATCTATGGACCACAAATGGAAGATGTTGTTAAGAACTATACAGATTTAACAGGTAAACCTCATGCTTTACCTCCATTATGGGCTTTAGGGTTTCATCAATGTAAATGGTCTTATTATCCAGAAGCTAACGTAAAAGAGGTTACAAATACATTTAGAGATTTAAAAATTCCTTGTGATGCTATTTATTTAGATATTGATTACATGGATGGTTTCCGTTGTTTTACTTGGGATAAGGAATATTTTCCAGATCCAAAAAGAATGGTGAAAGAACTAGAAGACGATGGTTTTAAAACCGTAGTAATTATAGATCCTGGAATTAAAATAGATGCAGATTATATTGTTTTTAAGGAAGGATTAGATAAAGATTATTTCTGTAAACGTGCAGATGGACCTTATATGAAAGGTAAAGTTTGGCCTGGAGAATGTTATTTCCCAGACTATACAAATCCAGAAGTTAGAGAATGGTGGTCTGGATTGTTTAAGGAATTAATTGAAGATATTGGTGTAAAAGGTGTATGGAATGATATGAATGAGCCTGCTGTAATGGACGTTCCTAACAAATCTTTCCCTGATGATGTTCGTCATGATTATGATGGAAACCCTTGTTCACATAGAAAAGCACATAATATTTATGGAACACAAATGGCGCGTGCAACGTACCATGGTTTAAAGAAATATGCATATCCAAAAAGACCTTTTGTAATTACAAGATCAGCTTATTCTGGTGCACAACGTTATACATCTACTTGGATGGGAGATAACGTTGCAACATGGGAACATTTAGCAATTGCAAATAACCAAGCTCAAAGAATGGCCATGTCTGGTTTTTCTTTTGCAGGATCTGATATTGGAGGTTTTGCAGAACAACCACAAGGAGAATTATTTACACGTTGGATTCAATTAGGAGTTTTCCATGCATTTTGTAGAGTGCATTCTTCTGGAGATCATGGAGATCAAGAGCCTTGGGTTTTTGGTGAAGAAGTAACAGATATTGTAAGAAAATTTGTAGAATTAAGATACCAGTTATTACCTTATTTATATACTGCCTTTTGGAAATATATAAATGACGGAACACCAATCTTAAAATCTTTAGTTTTATACGATCAAGAAGATACCGCAACTCATTACAGAAGTGATGAATTTGTTTATGGAGAGCAAATTTTAATTTGTCCGATACAAGAACCAAATACAAAAGGAAGACGTATGTATGTTCCTAAAGGTAAATGGTATAATTTCTGGACTGATGAATTAGTCGAAGGAGGTAAAGAAATGTGGGTAGATGCAGAATTAGACAGCATGCCAATCTTTATTAAAGAAGGTGCTGTAATTCCTAAATACCCTGTACAACAATATGTTGGTGAAAAGAACTTTGATGATATCACTTTAGATCTTTACTATAAAGAAGGTAAAGAATCTTCTAAATTATATGATGATGCTCATGATGGGTATGATTATAAAAAAGGAAGATTTAGTTTACGTACTTTTAAAGTAACTGGTAAAAAAGAGGAATTAATTATACAACAACATAAACGTGGAGACTTTAATGCAGACTACACTAAGTTTAATATTGTATTCCATAATTTACCTTTCGAAATTACTTCAATTCAAATAGATAATGTAGATACACCTTTAAATGAAGTTAAACTTGGTGAAACCCAATCTATACTTATAGATAAAGAGTTTACGGAATTGCATTTATTTGGAAAATAAGTTTTTAAAATAGCAATAAAAAAAGAGAAGCCTCCCTGTTTACAGGGAGGCTTCTCCCCTTTTATAGGGAGATGAAAATTTCATCATAAATGGGTATTGTGTAGTATCTATTTCTACCTTAAATTTGAAGTATAATTATTTCCCCCAAAATTATTATTGATTTAATTGTTATTTGAAAAAGAAGCGACAACAGTTTTCATTGAAAACCGAAGTCGCTTTTTTTTGTTTCAAATTTCACAAAATAAAAAACCTCAAAATATTATTTTGAGGTTTATATTTTAATAGAAAAACTGGTTAAATTAAATCCCGTCCCCTAATCCTTTTAATTTCTGAGTGTTTTCTGCCAACATTAATTCATCAATAATTTTCTGAATATCACCATTTACAATATTTGGTAAATCGTATAAAGACAATCCGATTCTATGATCAGTAACTCGTCCTTGTGCATAATTATAAGTTCTAATCTTAGCACTTCTATCACCAGAAGAAACCATAGAACCACGTTTTAAAGCATCTTCTGCATTCTTCTTAGCTAACTCCATATCATATAAACGAGAACGTAAAACTTTAAATGCTTTCTCTTTGTTTTTATGTTGAGATTTTTGATCTTGACATTGAGCTACCAAACCTGTAGGAATGTGAGTTAAACGTACTGCAGAATATGTTGTATTTACAGATTGACCTCCAGGACCAGAAGAACAGAAAAAATCTATTCTTACTTCCTTTGGGTTAATTACAACATCAAATTCTTCAGCTTCAGGAAAAACCATACAAGTTGCAGCTGAAGTATGTACACGCCCTTGAGTTTCTGTTTGAGGAACTCTTTGTACACGATGCACACCTGCCTCAAACTTTAGTATTCCATAAACATCATTACCAGTAACTTCAAACTGAATTTCTTTAAAACCACCATTTGTACCTTCAGAATAATCTACAGTAGAAACTTTCCATCCTCTACCTTCACAATATTTAGAATACATTCTAAACAGATCTCCTGCAAAAATACTTGCCTCATCTCCTCCTGCTCCTGCTCTTAATTCAACAACAGCGTTCTTAGAATCTTCAGGATCTTTAGGAATTAATAAAACTCTAATTTCATCTTCTAATTGAGGTAGTCTTATATTAGCTTCGTCAATTTCCATCTTCGCCATCTCGTTCATTTCTGCATCAGAACCATCTGCAAGAATCTCTTTTGCTTCAACAATATTGTTTGTTAAAGTTTGATATTCATCTCCGTTTTTTACAACATCTCCTAAATCTTTATATTCTTTCATCAATTGCGCATAACGCTTCTGATCCATAATAATTTCTGGCTGAATAATTAAATCAGAAACCTCATCATAACGTTGCTTTACAATTCTTAATTTATCTAACATCTTCTGTCTTTTCTTGGATTGCGAATTTACAATTTTTATAGGTATATTTGAAGAAAGCTAACTATTTTTATGAAATTACTACTTTATACCTGTTGTTTATTATTGATAGTTTCTTGTCAGAATGAAAAAAAGGAAATACAAAAACCTTCTTTTTTAATTGGTGACTGGATTCGCGTTAATGATAAAGAAGGAGCAGTTACTTATGAAACTTGGAATTCAGACCTTAAAGGATTGGGTTATACCATAAAAGAAAAAGACACTACTTTTAAAGAAATATTAAGTATTATTACCATAAAAGACACCTTGTTTTTAAAAGTTGAAAGTGTAAACGAAAACCCAACACTCTTTAAATTCAAACAACAAACAGACACTTCTTTTGTTTGTGAAAATAAAAAAAACGAGTTTCCTAAAATGATAAAATACTATTTAGAAAACGATCAATTAAAAGCAATTGTAGCTGCTGATGAGTTTAAAATTGAATTTATTTTTAATAAGATATAACTCCAGATTTTTATAATAGCAACTTATATCTAAAAGTGTGCACTATTTTCTTCTTATAAAATGAACAAAAATATTGCTATAATTAGAGTTTTACGTTATGCGAAAAACTCACGGCACAAACACCTTATTTATTTTTTGAAAACACTCAACTCTAACGTTCGAAAAATAAAAGAGCTATTTATCGCTAACACACGAAAAAAACATTTCAACTTTGAATTATTAATCGTAACATTGCAATGAATTAATAAATAATTAAAAATGGGATTAGTAAAAACCGAAATGTTTACCGACCAACAAAACGAAATTTCTCTTTTTGCAAAAGTATTCGGGCATCCTGCAAGAGTGGCAATTTTACAACAACTATTTAAAATAGACGCTTGTTATTGTGGAGATTTGGTCAACGAAATTGGATTAGCTCAACCTACAATTTCTCAACACTTAAAGGAATTAAAAAATTTAGGATTAATTAAAGGGAATGTAGAAGGTACGAGTGTTTGCTACTGTATCAACATTGAAAATTGGACAAAAATGAAAGAAACTATGTTGCAATTTCTAAATCAAGATATTTCTAAAATAGAAGATTGTTGTTAAAAAAAAATTAAACACATTAATCGTATTAAACAATAGAAATGACAACTACAAAACCAACTCTATTCTCTGAAATAGAAAAATTAATTTGGGAATTAAATACGCAAACTATTTCAATCCAACGAAAAGAAGTTTTAAAACCACTTTCTGATTTTATTCAGTCAAAAGTTTCAAATAATCAAGAAATTAGAATCAATTTCATCTGTACACACAATTCAAGAAGAAGCCATTTATCGCAAGTTTGGGCACAAACAATGGCAAATTATTTCAATATTAAAAACCTATTTTGTTATTCAGGTGGTACAGAGGCCACAGCACTTTTCCCAATAGTTGCAGAAACTTTGCAAAATTCAGGTTTTCAAATAAACACCATCTCAAAAAATGAAAACCCTATTTATAGCATTAAATATGCAGCCAATGAGCCTCCAATTATAGGGTTTTCAAAAAAACTAGATGATGATTTTAATCCAAAATCTGAATTTGCTGCAATTATGACTTGCTCACAAGCTGATGGTGCTTGTCCTTTTATTGCAGGTGCAGAAAAACGTATTCCAATAACTTTTGAAGACCCTAAAGCATTTGACAATACACCACAACAAGTAAAAAATACAACGAAAGAAGTCTACAAATTGCAACTGAATTATTTTACGTTTTTTCACAAATAAACTCATAAAAAATGGCAACAAAAAAATTAAGCTTTTTAGATAGTTACTTAACAATGTGGATATTTATAGCGATGCTTTTAGGTGTTGGTCTTGGGTATTTTATCCCAACTTTTCCAAACATCATAAATTCATTTAGTAGCGGAACAACAAATATTCCAATAGCAATCGGTTTAATATTAATGATGTATCCGCCTTTAGCAAAAGTCAACTATGCGCTATTACCAAAAGTATTTAGAAACACAAAAATTCTTTCTATTTCATTAATTCTTAACTGGGTAATTGGTCCTGTTTTAATGTTTGTACTGGCAATTACATTTTTACGAGATTATCCAGAATATATGGTAGGTTTAATCTTAATTGGGTTAGCACGTTGTATTGCTATGGTTTTAGTCTGGAATGATCTTGCAGAAGGAAGTAGTGAATATGGTGCAGGTTTAGTAGCATTAAACAGTATTTTTCAAGTATTTGCATACAGCTTTTATGCTTGGATTTTTATAACAGTTCTTCCTCCTTATTTTGGATTTGAAGGTGCTATTGTAGATATTTCAATTCGTACAATTGCAGAAAGTGTAGCCATCTATCTAGGTATTCCGTTTGTAATGGGAATATTAAGTAGATTAATTTTGGTAAAACTAAAGGGAGAAGATTGGTACACAAATAAATTTATTCCAACAATTTCACCAATGACATTAATTGCGCTTTTATTTACCATTGTGGTGATGTTTTCTCTAAAAGGGGAATTGATTGTAAAAATACCAATGGATGTTTTAATCATTGCAGTTCCGTTACTTATTTATTTTACACTAATGTTTATCATTGGTTTTTTCTTAACCAAAGCAACAGGAGCAGAATATGACAAAACAGCTTCAGTAGCATTTACAGCAGCAGGAAATAATTTTGAATTAGCGATTGCAGTTGCCATTGCAGTTTTCGGACTGAATTCAGGGCAAGCATTTGCAGGAGTAATTGGTCCTTTAGTAGAAGTTCCTGCATTAATTTTATTGGTTCGAGTTTCTTTTTGGTTAAAGAAAAAATATTATTCATAAAATACAAATAAATGTGACTTTTGTCACATTTAACCTTAAAAACCAATCGTACATTTGCGATAGACATTATGAAAAGAAATTTAGAACCTATAGCATACAAAGAAGATACTGAAACCTTGGCAATGTTTGCCAAAGCTTTAGCACACCCAACTCGTATTGCAATTTTAAAACATTTAGAAAACCAATCTTGTTGTTTTACTGGTGATTTGGTTGAAGTTTTTCCGTTGGCACAATCTACAATTTCTCAACATCTTAAAGAATTAAAAAATGCTGGTCTTATTCAAGGAGAATTAAAACCACCCAAAATAAAATACTGTATCAATCAAGAAAACTGGAACATTGCAAAGGCATTATTTCAACAATTTTTTGATTGATATTTTTTAAATAATTATTTCGCCTATTGGCGATAAACAAAACAAGTGATATGAGTAAAGTAATTAAAGTTTTAGGTACAGGCTGTCCAAAATGTCAATCAATGACAAATGTTGTTAAAGATGTAGTATTAGAAAATAATATTGATGCAACTATTGAAAAAGTAGAAGATATCATGGAAATTATGGAATTTAATGTCATGAGTACACCCGCTTTGGTTATAGATAATGTGGTTGCAATAAAAGGCAGAATTCCTTCAAAAGAGGAAGTATTGGCACTTTTAAACTAAAAAAAGGGTATTAAAAAGTTTCGTGTTTTCTATAATACAGTAAAAATGATTTGTACTATTTCAAGTACAATTAAGCAAAATAAGAATGTTTGACTGGATACAAAATATAGCCGATTGGTTTGTCTATGATGTTTTAAATTTAAACAGAGGGCAACATTTAGCAGAAGCGCTCAACTTCTTTATTTACGATACCACAAAAATTTTAATTTTACTTTTTGTGATTATCTTTTTAATGGGAATTGTAAACAGTTACTTTCCTATAGACAAAGTTAAAAACTACCTTTCTAGAAATAAATTATATGGTTTAGAATACCTTATGGCAAGTCTTTTTGGTGTTGTAACTCCTTTTTGTTCTTGCTCATCTGTACCATTATTTATTGGTTTTGTAAGAGGAGGAATTCCATTAGGTGTTACTTTTGCTTTTTTAATTACGTCTCCTTTGGTGAATGAAGTTGCTATTGGACTTTTCATTGGGTTATTCGGTATTAAAACCACTATTATTTATGTGATCAGTGGTATTCTATTAGGAACTATTTCTGGCGTAATTCTTCAAAAATTAAAATTAGAAATCTATTTAACGCCTTGGGTTCAAGAAATTTTAGCAAATGCTCAAAAAGAACAAGATGCCTTTATTGCAGATAAAAAATCTTTAAAACAGCGCCTTCCAATCATTTGGACTGAAGTACTAAATATTTTAAAAGGCATTATTCCTTATGTAATTGTTGGTATTGCCATTGGGGGATTAATGCACGGTTATATTCCTGAAGGTTTTTTTGAACAATACATGGCCAAAGACAATTTATTTGCGGTACCAATTGCAACTATTTTAGCGGTACCAATGTATTCTAATGCTTCAGGTATATTACCTGTTGCTCAGGTTTTGGTCGCAAAAGGAATCCCCTTAGGAACCGCAATTGCATTTATGATGGGTGTTGTTGGTTTATCATTACCAGAAGCAATGCTTTTAAAGAAAGTGATGAGCTTAAAACTAATTGCTATCTTTTTTGGAGTTGTAACACTTTGCATTATCATTTCAGGATATCTATTCAACCTTATATTATAAAAAATAAAATTAAAACTATGAAAAACACAATCAAATCTTTATCAGTAATCGCTATTACTATATTGCTTTCAGCTTGTAATGGACAACCTAAAAAAGATACCAATACTTCTTTAGATGCATCTATTTCTAAAATTGAAGTTTTAGATTTTCATTCTACACATAGATGTATGACGTGTAATGCAATTGAAAAAAACACAAAATATACACTAGATACCTATTTTTCAGAAGAACTAAAAACGGATGAAATTACATTTCAAGTAATTAATGTAGATGAAAAAGAGAACGAAAAGATTGCTGAAAAATTTGAAGCATCAGGAACATCACTAATCTTAAATGTGATCAAAAAAGGAAAGGAAACTCAGATAAACTTAACTGATTTTGCTTTTATGAACGGAAACGATCAAGAAGTATTTTCTAAAGAACTAAAAGAAAAAATTGACACGGAACTAAAGACGCTCTAAATGGATTTTTTACAATCTCTTTTAGAGAATTATAATATCCCTATTTTATCGGTATTTATACTCGGATTAATGACAGCGATTAGTCCTTGTCCTTTAGCAACCAATATTACTGCAACTGCTTTTATTTCTAAAAATATTTCTAGCAAAAAGAAAGTTTTTTTAAGCGGATTGCTATATTCTTTAGGTAGAGGATTTAGTTATTCTGTAATTGGCTTAATATTATATTTTGGGGCGAGTAAATTCCATATTGCACGGTTTTTTAATCAGAATGGAGAAAAATTTTTAGGTCCTTTATTAATTATAATTGGTTTAATAATTCTAAATATTATCAAACTTAACTTTCTAGGAAAATCGAGTTTTCAAGAAAAACTATCAGAAAAATTTAAAGACAAAGGCTTGTTAGGTTCTTTCTTAATAGGTGTTGTTTTTGCTTTGGCATTTTGTCCATATAGTGGCGCTTTGTTTTTCGGAATCTTAATTCCGATGACAATTGCATCTACAGACGGACTTTATTTACCAATAATATACGCAATAGGAACAGGTTTACCAGTAATTCTGTTCACTTATTTATTAGCTTTTACAGCAGGGAAAGTTGGTGTGTTTTTTAACAGCATTACAAAAATTGAAAAGGTAATGCGAATTGTAGCAGGTGTTGTTTTTATATTGACAGGATTATATTATGTATCAATTTTTATGGGAATTCTAAATTAACGAAGGCTAAAATTATTCAGTAATTAATCTTCTAAACTTTCTTCAAAAAGCATCCCTCCTTTATACATTCCTTTTAAAACCGGACGTATATTTCTACCCAACTCTGTTAAACTATATTCTACTCTTGGTGGCACCTCAGCAAACACCTCTCTTTCAATTAAACCATCTTCTTTTAACTCTTTTAATTGCTTAGACATCATGCGTTCGCTAATATCTGGCATTAATCTTACGAGCTCACTATATCTTTTATCTCCTTGATATAAATGTAAAATAATGGTTCCTTTTCTTTTGCCTTTTATGGTATTTATGAAAGTATCAATAGGGCAATAACTTTTTTTCATTTTTTATTTTGCTTAAACACTATGAAACAAACAAAACAGCACAAAATGTTCGTAGGTGCAGTAATTGTAAGGTCTTGTATATCAGTATATTTTAACCGAAATTTGATGTAAAAATAAGCAAAACATATAAAATATCAGCATGAATATTAAAACAACATATAAAGCATTTAGAGTTGAAGAAAAAGAGGATAAATTTACGTCTTCAATTAAAGATATGCCTTTTACTTTTTTAGAAAAAGGTGAATTACGTATTAAGGTGCAATTCAGTTCTTTAAACTATAAAGATGCTTTGTCTGCTTCTGGAAATAAAGGCGTTACTAGAAACTACCCTCACACACCAGGTATTGATGTTGTTGGAACCGTTACTTCTTCTGAATCTAGTAAATTTAAAGTTAATGACAACGTTATTGTAACGAGTTACGATTTAGGAATGAATACAGATGGAGGATTTGCTCAGTTTGTTAAAGTACCCGAAGATTGGGCTGTTAAATTACCAGAAAATCTTTCTATGAAAGAAGCGATGACAATTGGTACAGCAGGTTTAACTGCAGGTATTTCTGTTTTAAAATTGATAGCATCTGTAAAACCAGAAGATGAAGCAATTGTTGTTTCTGGCGCTACTGGAGGTGTTGGATCTGTAAGTATTTCTATTTTAAATAAATTAGGATATAAAACAGTTGCTATTACTGGTAAAGAAACTGAATTTGATTTTTTAAAAAAACTTGGCGCTGATGAAATTATTCTTAGAAAAGATTTTGAAGAAGTAAATAAAAAACCACTTTTAAGACCTGCTTTTGCAGGAGCAATTGACACTGTTGGAGGAGTAATTCTTGATAATATTATAAAATCTGTGAATCCTATGGGTGTTGTTACTTGCTGTGGTAATGTTGCTTCTCCTAAATTAGATTTAACTGTTTTCCCTTTTATTTTAAGAGGAGTTTCATTAGTAGGTATTGATTCTCAAAATTTACCGATGGAAATAAGAGAACTTGTTTGGAATAAATTATCTGATGAATGGAAAACAGACAGTTTAACTGAAACTGCTACTGAAATAACTTTAAATGAATTGGATGAAAAAATAAACCTAATGCTTAAAGGACAATTAAAAGGAAGAACCGTAGTTAGAATTGATCAATAAAATGAGTTCTTAAATAAGTCCCCCAACTTTATACAATTACAAAATAAGAACTCAAATTTTAACTAAAAAAAACTCCAAATACATTTTACCGTATTTGGAGTTTTTTAATAAAATCAATTATTGCTTATCCACATTTAGAAGAACCACAATCTTTACACGTTAAACAACCTTCTTGATAAATTAAATTACCAGAATCGCAGTTGTCACAAGTATGTCCTTTTGCTTTTGTACCATCTGTAACGTAACGTTTTAAGGCACGTGCAACACCATTTTTCCAAGAATTGATAAACGCACTATCTAACTGTAAACTACTAATTAGCTCTATCGTTTTATCAATTGGCATTCCATGACGCATGGTACCTGAAATTAATTTTGCATAGTTCCAAAATTCAGGATTAAATTTGTGAGACAACCCTTCAATCGTTGTTTTGTAACCTCTTCTATTTTCATATTGAAAATCGTAACGCGTTGTTCCGTCTTCATTTTTACTTTTAATAATAACACCACTTTCTGCCCAACGTGGAATTAAAATTCCATCCTCATCATCTGCTAATCCTGTAAAAATCTCATAAGGTTTACCATCTACCAAACCAATAAAGGCAATCCATTTTTCTTTACTATTCTGAAAACGAACAACATCTGCCTCTAAAACTAGTGGCCTTTTATTAGGAAAACTTTTTTCTTCTTTATCAGAATCCTCTTTCTTTTCATCCGCAGAAATTAATACACCAGAACGAGAACCATCTCTATAAACAGTTACTCCTTTACAACCAACTTCCCAAGCTTTTAAATATAATTCGCCAACTAAAGCTTCTGTTGCATCATTTGGTAAATTAACCGTTACACTAATTGAATGATCTACCCATTTTTGAATAGCTCCTTGCATTCTTACTTTACTATCCCAATCAATATCATTAGAAGTAGCTTTATAATATGGCGATTTTTTTACTAACTCATTTATTTCATCTTGCGAAAAATTCTTGCTCGAATCAATATTATTTACATCCATCCATTGTTTAAAACGGTGGTGAAAAACAACATATTCTTCCCAAGAATCTCCTAATTCATCAACAAAATCTACTCTTGTACCTTTATCATTAGGGTTCACTTTTTTTCTACGCTTGTAAACAGGCATAAATACTGGCTCAATACCAGATGAAGTTTGCGTCATTAAACTCGTAGTTCCTGTAGGTGCAATTGTTAACAAAGCAATATTTCTACGCCCATGTTCTAACATTTCGTAATACAGTTCTGGATCTGCCTTTTTTATTCTTAAAATAAATGGATTATTTTTTTCTCTATCTGCATCAAAAATAGCAAACGCACCTCTTTCTTTTGCTAAATTTACAGACGCTCTATACGTTTCAATTCCCAATGTTTTATGCACATCTGTAGAAAAAGCATTTCCTTCTTCACTTCCATAACGAATTCCTAAAGCAGCTAACATATCTCCTTCTGCAGTAATACCAATACCCGTTCTTCTTCCTTCGTTTGCTTTATGTTTAATATTAGCCCAAAGATTTCTTTCCGTTGCTTTTACATCATCTTCTTCAGGATCTGAATCTATCTTTGCTATAATTCCGTCAATTTTCTCTAACTCTAAATCAATAATGTCATCCATCATTCTTTGAGCAATCGCAATATGTTTTTTGAATAACTCAAAATTGAATTCAGCTTTATCTGTAAACGGGTTTTCTACATAAGAAAACAAGTTAATTGCTAATAAACGACAAGAATCATAAGGACATAAAGGAATCTCACCACAAGGATTTGTAGAAACCGTTTTATACCCTAAATCTGCATAACAATCTGGCACAGATTCGTTGATAATTGTATCCCAGAATAAAATTCCTGGTTCTGCAGATTTCCATGCATTGTGTACAATTTTACTCCAAATTTTAGTCGCTTCTATTTCTTTCGTATAAACAGGACTTTTACTGTTTATAGGATATTTTTGTGTGTACTTCTCATCTGCCTTAACGGCTTTCATAAAGGCATCATCAATTCTTACAGAAACATTTGCCCCTGTAACTTTACCTTGCTCTAATTTTGCATCTATAAAATCTTCTGCATCTGGATGATTTATAGAAACAGACAGCATTAAAGCGCCTCTTCTACCATCTTGTGCAACTTCTCTTGTTGAATTAGAATAACGCTCCATAAAAGGAACAATACCTGTTGATGTTAATGCTGAATTTTTTACAGGAGAACCTTTTGGACGAATGTGTGATAAATCATGACCAACACCACCTCTACGTTTCATTAATTGTACTTGTTCTTGGTCTATTTTCATGATTCCTCCATAAGAATCAGATTCACCATTGTTACCAATTACGAAACAATTAGACAAAGATGCAATTTGAAAAGGGTTTCCAATACCTGCCATCGGACTTCCTTGAGGAACGATGTATTTAAAATCTTTTATCGCGTCAAAAATTTCTGATTCTGTTAATGGATTTGCATATTTCTGTTCAACTCTTGCTATTTCCGAAGCAATTCTTTGATGCATTTCATTAGGAGTACTTTCATAAATATTGTCTGAAGAATCTTTTAAAGCATATTTATTTAACCACACACTTGCAGCTAATTCATCGCCCTTAAAGTAGTTAAGTGCAGCTTTTAAAGCTTCATCTCTAGAATAGGTTTTACGAGGAGTGAGAACGGTTTCAAATTTCATTATAAATATAGTAATTAAGAGGTTTTTTTGAAAAATAAATATCCCGCAAATATACAACCTAAAAGATGATATTTGTCATGAAGTTTTCAATAAAAAAACACAATACACTGATTACAAGTAATATAAAAACTTATGAACATCAAAAAGTTAACAAATAAATTAAATAATTTTTTGTCAAAATATTTGTTTTTTACATTTTTTTAGTTTAAAAGTTTTTCTCTAATTATAGCATTAAAACTCAATGTTTTTTTCTTACTTTTATAGGGAATTTGCAAATAAAACACCAATAACTAGTTAGTTATATTCCTGTTTAATAAACTTTTTTATTCAGGTTAAAAGAACTAGTAATTTGCTCTCAATAAAATTAAACTACAAAAAGAATAACAACAATTAAAAATGAAATTTACAGGAAAACGTTATTTAGATTATTCTTCATTTATTAAATTAAATTTTGGAGAAAGAGTACAAAAAATATCTCTAGACATTGGTTTTTCTTGTCCGAATAGAGATGGTTCTAAAGGTTATGGTGGTTGCACATACTGCAATAACAATTCTTTTAACCCAGATTATTGTGAACCTACAAAAAGTATTACACAACAATTAGAAGAAGGCATTAGCAGATTTTCTAAAAAGTATAAAGCGCAACAATACTTAGCTTATTTTCAAGCATACACCAATACATATTCAGATTTAGAATCACTTAAAAAAATGTATCAAGAAGCATTAAATGTTCCAAATGTTATTGGTTTGGTTATTGGTACACGTCCAGATTGCATTTCTGAAGAAATTATTAATTATCTATCGATTCTATCTCAACAATATTTTATTTCTCTTGAGTTTGGCGTTGAAAGCACTTTAAATAGCTCATTAAAAGCGGTTAATAGATGTCATACATATGATGAAACAAAAGCTACTTATAAACTTTGTAAAAACAAAGGTTTCTATTTAGGTGCTCATTTAATTATAGGTTTACCAGGAGAAACGAAAGAAGATTTATTAAATCATGCAAAAGAAATTTCTAAACTACCTATTAACACATTAAAACTTCATCATCTACAAATTGTAAAACAATCAATTATGGCTTTTCAATACAAAAAAAATCCAGAGAACTTTAACTTATTTACTTCTGAAAGTTATATTGATTTAATGAGTGAATTTATAGGTTTGTTACGTCCTGATATTATTATTGAACGTTTTATAAGTCAGGCTCCTCATGATTTATTGATTGCCCCAAACTGGAACGGACTTAAGAATTTCGAAATTGTTGCAAAAATCGATAAAAAGCTTTCTGAAAAAAACTCTTGGCAAGGGAAATTTTATAAACCGTAACACTTAATACGATTAAAAGCTTACAGATAATTTCAATGGTTAGATATTTCAAAAAAAAAAAGGATTAGTATTAAAAATACTAATCCTTTTTTTTTGAATTTTTCTAGATAATTAAAGCTGCGTTTCTTTTCTTCGGATTCTAATTTTCATAGTTCCCTCAATAGGTTTATCAGTTACAAGGATTAAATATCCGGCACCTCCAGCCCCAGCTAATTTCCAAGCCAATGCTTTGTCACTATATTTTATAATTTCTTGCTCAATTCTTTCATTTACCATTTTTGGAAACATAGTGGTCTGGGCATTAAATGATTTCAAAAATCCTTTAGAAAAACTTTCTAAATCTTTATTTTTAATTGCTTCCCAAACCTCTTCAGAAGCCTTTGATAACTCTTTTACGTTCTCTTTATTAATGTAAGTCTCATTCAATAAATCTAAACCTTTTTCTCTTGGCCATAACATAACCATGCTTATATGGCTTTCTAACCAAGAAAGAGTATCTTCAGAATGTATAGATTCAAATTTTTTCGGCCAATATGCATTATCATAATAATGTCTTACCAAACCTGGCATACAAATTCCAATAGCATCTTGTGCTCCAGAAATTATTTTAGATCCTGGTGTATTTTCAAACTTAAATAAAATTTCTGCTAATTTTTCAGGCTTTTCAATAGGCAAATAATATGGCCATATCTTCTTTGCTGCATTCCTTGTAGATGTAGACATTCCACAACGTTCATTATATTCAAAAATTGGTTCTAAAGACAATGTAATTGCCCAACCTGGATTGAATTTAGACACATAAGGTTGATCAATCCAAGTACCTGCTAAATCAATTCTATAAGGTAAAGAACAATTATCTCCAGATCGAATTGCAGTTGTAGATCTTGCAGGTAAATCAGAATCTGGCACTCTACTTAAAACATGTAATTCAATATTTAATTCCTTACATAACTTTTCTTTCTCTGATGAATAACCGTCTTCATTTACAACAAAGTAATCTGGCTTTAATTTTATTAAGTCTTCTTTAAAATCTAAAATTCCTGATCCAGAGTTCACAAAAGATTCTTTAACATATTTTATGGCATTAATCATATAAATTCTTTCTCTCTCAGAATTTATAGTATTTCTACCTTTTAAATCATCAATAGTGTCATCAGAACCAATACCAACATACAAATTTCCATAAGAAGCTGCCTGCTTAAAAAAAGCAACGTGACCACTATGCAACATATCAAAGCAACCTGAAACAAAGACTTTCTTTTTCATTTAATTTTTTCTATAAATATTGATATAGCTATCTACTAATACTCAAAGACACCAAACTCACTTGTAATAGTTAGTTTTTTAGTTTGGTTCTGATCTGCATCAGGATGAAAAGCTTCTACTCGACCAACAATTTTAGCATCTACGTTAAACGATTTTGAGATTGCAATAATATTTGCTGCAATTTCTGGAGAAACATAAATTTCCATTCTATGACCACAGTTAAATACTTGATACATTTCTTTCCAATCTGTATTTGATTGTTCTTGTATCAATTTAAATAATGGTGGAATCGGGAACATGTTGTCTTTTACAATGTGTAAATTATCTACAAAATGTAATATTTTTGTTTGTGCACCACCAGAACAATGAATCATTCCGTGTACAGTTTCAGAATTAAATTCTGATAAGATTTTTTTAATTATTGGCGCGTAGGTTCTTGTTGGAGACAATACTAATTTACCTGCATCAATAGGAGAATTTTCTACTTTGTCAGTCAGTTTTGTATTTCCAGAATACACTAAATCTTCAGGTACCGCAGCATCAAAACTTTCTGGGTATTTTTCTGCTAAATATTTATGAAAAACATCGTGTCTTGCAGACGTTAATCCGTTAGAACCCATTCCTCCATTATATTCAGTTTCGTAACTTGCTTGTCCAAAAGATTCTAAACCAACAATTACATCACCTGCTTTTATGTTTGCGTTATCAACAACATCTGTACGTTTCATTCTTGCAGTTACTGTAGAGTCTACAATAATTGTACGAACTAAATCGCCAACATCTGCCGTTTCTCCTCCGGTTGAATGAATGGTAACTCCAAAGCCTTTTAAGTCTTCGATTAATTCTTCTGTACCGTTTATAATTGCTGATAAAACTTCACCAGGAATTTTACTTTTGTTTCTACCAATAGTAGAAGATAACATTATATTATCTGTTGCACCAACACAAAGTAAATCGTCAATATTCATAATTAAAGCATCTTGAGCAATGCCTTTCCAAACAGAAACATCTCCTGTTTCTTTCCAATACATATATGCTAAAGAAGATTTTGTACCTGCGCCATCTGCATGCATGATTAAACAATAATCATCATCATTTGTTAAGTAATCTGGTACAATTTTACAAAATGCTTTTGGAAATAAACCTTTGTCTATATTCTTAATTGCATTGTGAACATCTTCTTTTGATGCAGAAACACCTCTTTGTGCGTATCTTTTTGAAACTTCTTGACTCATTGTTGTTGTGTTGTTGTTGCGTGCAAATTTAGTCTTTTGAATAAAAAAAACAGTAGAAAATTATCATGATTTTTTTTACTTAAAATATTGACACTAAAGACACACT
>JQIA01000196.1_pt1 | contig 27783 bp, 20 predicted proteins | sample 811431 | NCBI WGS metagenome assembly JQIA01 (sample SAMN02998118, study PRJNA258478) | marine sediment metagenome | biome: marine; feature: seafloor; material: sediment; isolation source: oil-polluted sediment collected from 3 locations (0.5 km, 0.7 km and 0.9 km)... | place: USA: Gulf of Mexico ...
TAGCCATTAATATTTCAGCCACTAACCTTCAGGAATCTGATTTCTTCGAATTTGTTATGTGGCAGTTGCAAAGCCGACAGTTACCTGCTGAATGTATCACCTTAGAGCTAACCGAAACAGCGATAATGAGTAACCCGAAAAAAGCGCTGGAGGCTCTTAGCAGACTGAGTGAACGAGGTATTGCTCTATCGATTGATGATTATGGGACAGGGTATTCATCATTGTCGTATATTAAAAAAGTGCCAGCCAGTGAAATAAAAATTGATCGATCACTGATTCAGGATATTAATACCGAAGAAGAAACTCAGGTCATAGTAAAAACAACCATCGATATGTGCCATAGTCTTGGCTATAAAGTGGTTGTTGAAGGAGTAGAAGATATGATTACTCTGGATACCTTACGTAAAATGGGGTGTGACCGGATTCAGGGCTATTATATCGCCCGACCAATGCCCTTTGATGCTTTGTACGACTGGCTTAATAAATTCCAATTCAGTGTGTATGCCAAGCCATCGACTGATGAAGGGGTTACTTAGCACTCCGGCATGTTGACCTGTACTGCCAGCCCTCCAAGGGAGGTTTCTTTATATTGATGCTGCATATCTTTACCTGTACGCATCATGGTTGCAATCACTTTGTCTAAAGAAACCAAATGTCTGCCGTCTGAATTTAACGCAAGGTGCGCGGCATTAACCGCTTTTACCGCGCCCATTGTATTACGTTCAATACAGGGGATTTGCACCAACCCGCCTATAGGGTCACAGGTTAGGCCAAGATTATGCTCCATGCCAATTTCTGCTGCGTTCTCAACCTGCCAAATAGACCCCCCTTGAATAGCGGCTAGCGCACCTGCAGCCATAGAGCAGGCAACGCCCACTTCACCCTGACACCCTACCTCAGCTGCAGAGAGCGAGGCTCCCTCTTTATAAAGAATGCCGATGGCGCCTGCGGTTAGTAAATAGTCAATAACGGTTTGTTCGCTGAAGGGTGCCAGATGTTCGAAATAGTATTTAAGCACAGAAGGGATAATACCAGCAGCGCCGTTGGTTGGTGCGGTAACGACTCGCCCTCCTGCTGCATTCTCCTCATTGACCGCCATAGCATATACACTGAGCCAATCGAGTATTGCGGTTTTGTTGCTGGCGTTATCATTTGAGGATAGCAGCTTTTGATAAAGCTTCGGGGCACGACGCTTTACCTGCAACCCTCCCGGTAGTACGCCTTCTGTATGAAGGCCTGCTTCTATGCTGTCATCCATTACTTTCCATCGATTCAATAGCTGCTTCTTAAGCTCACTTTTTGAACGCCATGCACACTCGTTTTGCCACACGAGATGACTAATGGAACAACGTTCTTGTTTACAATATTTAATGAGTTGAGCGGCTGAATTAAATGAATAAGGGCATTCTGATGGTTGTGTCCCTAGCCTAATAGGCTGTCCACTCTCATCACAAATAAAGCCACCTCCAACGGAGTAGTAGCCGGTACTTTTAATGAGTGCACCATTGTTACTGTAGGCTTTAAGCGTTAATCCATTAGAGTGTTTTGGCATTAACTGGGTTTTAAGAAAGGCTATATCTTCTTCTGGGTTAAAGTGAATGTTCGATTGCTTGTTTAATTGAAGTGAGGTGTGATCGCGAACATTAGCTAGAATGGACTCTTTTTCTGCCATGGTTATTGCTTCAGGTTGAAAGCCTGAAAGCCCTAGAATAATTGCGTCACCGGTTCCATGGCCTTTACCTGTTAATGCTAAAGATCCATATAACGTGCACTCCACTCGACTCACTTTTTCGTCAACTAGACTATGGGAAAAAATATAGGCGGCACGCATTGGGCCGACGGTATGAGAGCTTGAAGGGCCTATACCTATAGAGAAGAGGCCAAGCACGCTGTGGGTCGTGGTTTGTATTGGCATAGTCAGTCCTCTTTGATATGTATTAGTATAGCTGTATTAATCGTCTATCAAGGCTATGATGAAGGGTAGATTGGTGAAATATTTTAAGAAATTCGGTAAGGGTTAAACGGTATGACGCTTTTTTTTCTGATTTTAGCTTCACTGAGTGCATGGGCCACTTACAATTTATATTTCCCTGCTTATAAGCATCCTAAGGGTGTTCTTATTAGTTTTATCTCTGGCTGGTTGGTCGGCGAACTGGCTTGGCATCATCTTATATTTCAAGTCATTCTCGTTATGTTTTTTGTTAGTATTGGGGTTGTTGATGGTGTTGTGGGGGCCGTAGGATTGTTACTGTTTTTGGCTTCATGGTGGGGGATGACCCAATATCACTTACAGGCTGATTTGGCAGAAGATGAGGTTGAGCTTAGTTTACAACAAGGTTTAGGCGTCGATTACCGTAGCAAAATAAAGCCAGAAGCTATTTATGATGATGTTAGCCCTCTGAGTAAAAAACAATTGGCCAGACCTTTTAAACAGCTTTATTCTAATAAGGTTGAATGCCTTAAAAATATCCCCTATGAACAGGTTGATGGTTTTAACTTAAAGCTAGATATACGAAGGCCCAAAAACCAGCCTGAAAATGCTCCTGTGTTGTTTCAAATACATGGTGGTGCATGGACCCATAAAATGGGGAGTAAAAACGAACAGGGCATTCCGTTAATGAACCGTTTGGCGGAAAAGGGTTGGGTGTGCGTAGCTATTAACTACCGTTTAAGCCCACAAGCAACATTTCCTGAGCATATTATTGATTGTAAAAAAGCCTTGGTGTGGGTGAAAAAGCATATTGCTGAATATGGCGGTAATCCTGATTTTATTTTAGTAACGGGTGGCTCTGCGGGAGGGCATTTAAGTTCGCTGCTATCGCTCACTGAAAACTATGCCCCGTTTCAACCAGGCTTTGAAAATGAAAATACTGAGGTGCAGGGCTGCATTCCGTTTTATGGCATTTATGATTTCTACGATGAAAAAGGTCTGCAATATCACAAAGCATTAGAGCAAATATTACAGACGTCTATTTTAAAAGTATCAAAACAAGACAACCCTGAGCTTTACCGTCAGGCCTCACCTATTAACCATGTTCATAAAAAAGCGCCCCCATTTATGGTGGTTCAGGGGAATAAAGATACTCTGGTCTCTACAGATGAGGCGCGCTATTTCGTTGAGTCCTTGAGACAGATGTCCGACAACCCGCTGGTATACGCAGAAATTTCAGGGGCACAACATGCATTTGATGTGTTTCCGAGTGTTAGAAGTGAGCATGTATTGAATGGCGTAGTGCGGTTTGCTGGATGGTTGTATAGTGATTACTTGAATAAGGCTAAGGTCTAAGTGTAGGATTAATCAAGGTATTGCTTGATGGATTCCATGAGCTGCTGTAAATGGTCGCTAAACTGTTTTATCGGAAGCGCACTTGTACTAAGAGGGTTATTCGTCAGTTCTTTATTAATATTTCTGGCAATATCAGAAAGTTGTAGCGCACCAATATTCGCTGCAACGCCGGTTAGATTGTGAGCCAAGGCCCTCGCTCGTGCTACATCCATATCGTGTAGGGCTTGACTCATATCTTCGTCAATGTTTCGGTATTTTTCCGAGAATTTTCGAAGCAGTTTTTTAAGTAATACTTCTTTTCCGTTGCAGGACTTAAGACCTGCTGCAATATCGAGGCCTGGGAATTCTACGCCTTCTATAGTGTCATTCAGGGACGGCTCTGCATTAACCTGGACACACCAGCGGGAAAGTGCTGCAAACAATACTTCAGGAATGATTGGTTTTGTCAGATATTCATTTATTCCCACCGATAATCCTTCTTTCTGTTCGTTTTTGGTGGCACTGGCAGTGAGGGCTATAATGGGGATATCCTTCCATTCCAGTCGAGTTCGGATTTGTCGGGTAGCTTCTATACCATCCATAATTGGCATCTGAATATCCATCAATATCACATCGATATTCCGTTTATCCAAATTCTGCTGTTCCAGCAATTCAATCGCGGCTTGTCCATTGCCCGCGACAACGATATCTGCTCCGCAATCGGCCAATAAATCGACGACAATTTCTTGGTTTAACTCATTGTCTTCTGCAAGTAATATTCGCTGCTTACCGACGTGTTCATATAATTGTGATGATAGTTTTAGCAGCGGCTTAGCTTCACTGCCTTTGCCAGTTTCAACGTTCTGCGCACCACTTAAGGTTGCGCAAAAGCTGGAGAAATAGATCGGTTTTTTTAAGTGCCATATTGGAAATGCAGTCAGTGCCTTAGGAATTTGATTCTTATCGGTCAGAAAGAAAGTTGATAACGAGAGAGGACTCTTTTGAACCAGCTTCTCATAAAACTTGACCACCTCTGCAATGGGAAGCGACTCATCGATTAATAGTGTATCGAAAGAATTCATTGTGTCGTAAGCGATTTCAAGCGATGCTTCGCTCGACACCTTAACGTCGAATGCCGTTAAGGTATTACTAATGGCTTTAAGTGTTTTCTGATCCTTTCCAAGCAGCAAAAATTGCCTGTCAGTTACGGGGCTTGATGAATCTTCTGGCAATTGAGAGGCCAGGCCCAGAGGCAAAATAACACACGCTCGCGTTCCCTTTCCCTCTTCACTTGTGAGACTAAGGTTGCCACCCATCAACTGGCATAATTGTTTACAAATAACCAGCCCCAAACCGGACCCTCCAAAGTGGCGTGTGGTGGAGGTATCTGCTTGGGTAAAGGGTTCAAACATATTATCAACGACTGACGGGGGCATACCCACCCCCGAATCCTGCACTATAATTTCCAACGTTACTTGCCCTTTCACCTGTTTAAGCATACGAACTGACAACACAATTTGACCGCTTTCGGTAAATTTAATGGCGTTACTGATAAGGTTCATTAAAACCTGATTGATACGCAAAACATCGCCGTTGAAAAAAGTTGGAGTGCCGGGAGCGACGTCAAAAACCAGTTGAATGTTTTTGCCTTTGGCTTTGAGGCTTTCAAGAACGGCCTGGTGTGCAAGCAATTCGTCTAACGAAAAATCAGTTATTTCAACTTGCATTTTGCCGGCTTCTATTTTTGAGAAGTCAAGGATGTCATTGATAATCCGCAACAGAAATTGTGCTGAATAATTTACTTTTTCAATATAATCTCGTTGCTTGGCGGGAAGATCGCTCTGAAGGCATAGGTAGGAAAGGTTAATAATTGCATTCATTGGCGTGCGAATTTCATGACTCATGTTTGCCAGAAATGCACTTTTTGACTCGTTCGCCGCCGCTGCAATCAAGGAGGACTCTTCAGCCTGCTCTTTGGCTTGTTTCAGTTCCTGGGTACGTTGTTGTACCAATTTTTTAATTCCAGTATTGGAGGCTCGTATACTTAGCGTATAGTACCGAAAACTGAGGAAAAGAATCAGGCAGAGCAAAGCGAAACTGACGAGCACTGAAACTGATGCGAGCCGAGCTACCTTCATACCTTGTACCATAATGGCACGTGGAATAATGGCTATGATAGCCAAGGCCGGTTCCCCCCCCAGACCCTGCATCAAACCATCTATCTCTAGCGAATGTTCATCAATTACCTTAATTGCTTTTTCTCCCACATGCAGATGATTAAAATGGGAAAACATGGCATCTTGGGTGGTTATGCTACTCATTGAGCGAGCTGTAAAATCAACACGTGTCTGTACGGCCATTTTTCCTAATAGCTCTTTGCTGAGAAAACGTCCCATCAGCATGGTGCCAGCAATGGGCCCTTCTCCCTGACTGGTGATGATCGGCCTGGATGCTATTAAGATCGGCCCTGCACTGGAATCAATTATTCCTGCGATAGAACTTTCTATAGAGTCATGTTGAAGCAGGGTTTCATTCTTGGGTACGGTGCCTTGTGGAAATTGATCTACGCTAATTTTCCCCCCTCGAGAGAAATCGAAGACCTCCCCCCAGATGAGCGTATCTTGGGTGTCATAGAAAAAAACCAGGTTAATACCACTGCTTTCTAACGATTCCATAACTAGATTTGAGTCTATGTACTCTTTGTTGTGATCCTGAACGAAGTCGTAAGTATCGTCCCATACCGCCCAATCGCTCGCTAGCAATTCAATATGCTCAGTTTCCCTTTGTATTGCATCGATAACGCGTTGTATTTCATTTTCGGCTTGTTTGTGTTCGAGCTTTACAAAGCTCGGTAATATAACCCAGCGCTGCAGAGCATGATTAATTACTGCAAAGAATAAAATAGTGAAAACAACAAGGGTTAACCACTTGAACGGGCTCTTTTGCATTGCCTTCACCTAATAAAAAGATCAGATAACAGCAGTCGCTTTAGGTCAAAACGGCATAAACGTTTAAAACATGCTTTAGAACAAGCTTCTTAAATCATTAATAATCTCACCGAGACGGGAAGATATTTTCATTGCTTGTTGAGAGGAGTTACGTGCTTGTTCGAGCGCTGTTGAATAGGACATGGTCAACTTATTTTCCTGCTCTTCCGATAACGCCAGGAATTGCATCTCATTTTCCATACGTTGAAACTCCTTTTCCGTGAGCGCGGTAAAACCAAGCATGCTCATCCTTAGGTCCTTCTCAGTGGAAGTAAGGTTGTTATAAGTATTTTGTACTGTTTCAATCACCCCTAGACTTGACGTCAAGTTGTTTGAGGTATCGATACTCTCTACACAGGCCGAGGCGATTCTAAGTAACAGGGGAATATGGTCTATCATACGGCCAGCAACCATCTCATCCTCTGGCATGTTCCTAACAAGAACACTGACATTTTTCTCATTGATCTGAACTCGGTCATTGAAGTGGTATATACGACCCTTTTCCTTAAGCATCACCAGTATCTCTTCTTCCATTGGTGGGCAGGGTCCACTATCGGACAAAGTAATAGATTCCTGTTGACCCACTACAAGAATACCTGCCTTTAAACCACCAAGCTCGTGCAAGGTCGACAGTACTTGCTCTGCAAGCTGTGAATAGTTCTTGGCGTTAAATACATTCACTGCAAACTGGAGAAGAACGCCTTGTTCACCGCTGCCGCAAGCCGCTTCCATAAATGCGTCTGAGATCGCCTGGTGAGATTCTTCAAATTTATTTTGTTGCTCTTGCTGCTGCATTATCAATGAAATTTTGGCTAATAACTCCTGAGGATCACAGGGTTTGACGATATAGTCATAGCCTCCGGCGGTGTATCCTGCCAAGCGTTCCTCGTTGCTCGCCCTGGCAGAAACAAATATCACCGGGCATTGCGGTTGACTATCATGTAGACGTTGGCAGACATCCAACCCACCCAGTCCTGGCATATTGACATCAAGCAACACCAAATCTGCAGATGATTCCGTGCATTGCTGTAAAAAGCTCTCCCCATCGGAGAAACACTCAACATCATAATCATCTTCAAGAATTCCCTGCATAAGATCCAGGTTGATTTCTTCGTCGTCAACGACATGAATTCTTTTCTTAGCCTCTATTCTGTTCATATACGGACCTACATTTGTAAGTGCCTAGACTGAGCGTTTTCCCATCAAGAGCGCAACGGGCTCAATCTACAGCTGTATTCAGAATGTTCCTCTACCTAATAAAGTAGTAGATTTAATAGCTATTTCAAGTGTGAGCCCAGGGGGCGGGCTTAGCGTTTATTTTCTGCGTTACCAATTGCTTGAAAAGAATGGCTTTTGGTTATATTGTTGATGTAAAGTTGCTGATCTAGATCACTTTGCTGAATGGACTAAGGAATTGACCATGAAATCTTGCAAAAAAGTATGGCTGGTAGCTGTTGGTACGCTATTGCTTTCCCCTCTGTTATCCATTCCCAGTTCTGCTAACGACTCTGCCTTAGACCCCGGTAAAAAGAAACCAAAACTAATACTCCAGATAACCGTAGACCAACTTCGTGGTGACTTACCTACACGCTATTATGATCGTTTAGGTGAGGGGGGCTTTAGGTATCTCTGGGAGAAAGGCATTGTCTTTTCTAATGCTCATCATCAGCACGCAAACACAGAAACAATTGTTGGCCACACGACCTTGGCAACAGGGGCTCAACCATCTGTACACGGTATGGTGGGCAACCTTTGGCTAGACCGCAAAGAAGGTCAATCTACTTACAATATTGAAGATGCTAATTATAAGTTACTAAGCAAAGGCGCTGATGTTGATGCTAAAACTGAGATTGACCCTACTCAACGAGCCGCCAGAAGTGAAGGTCGTTCTCCTACAGCGATTCTTGTATCAACCTTTGGTGATGAGTTAAGGGCTAATACGGCGGGCAAGGCGAAAGTTTTTGGCGTGTCGGTTAAAGATCGTGCTGCAGTGTCTATGGCTGGCCATGCAGGTAAAGCGTTTTGGTTCTCGAAAGCCAATGGTGAGTTTGTTACTAGTAACTATTACTTTGACCAATACCCGGAGTGGGTGACGAGTTGGAATAGCAAAAAAGTAGCCCAACAGTATGCGGGTAAGTCATGGAGTTTGTTGCATGACAAGTCGAGTTATTTGTTTGGTGACACCGATGACCGAGAGTGGGAAACGGATATTGGAGGCTTTGGTCGTGTCTTCCCTCACGCTTACGGCAAAGGTGATGGCAAATATTACACAACACAACTCACCCTTAGTCCTGCAGGTGATGAAATTGTCCTTGATTTTGCTAAAACCCTTTTACTTGAAGAAAAACTCGGTGAAGACAAAATAACAGATTACCTTAGTATTAGTTTCTCATCGACTGATTACGTAGGGCATATTTTTGGAGCATCCAGCCTTGAGTCAGAAGACAATATACTTAGGTTAGACCGTACTTTGGCAGAACTGTTTAAGTTTGTTGATAAACAGGTGGGTCTCAATAATACACTTATTGTACTTTCTGCAGATCATGGCGGGCCGGATACTCCTGGGTATTTAAAGTCACTTAATATACCTGCTGGGTACATAAAACCTGATAGCTGGGAGAAAGAAGCCGCTATTACTCGCTTGAAAAAGGAATTTAAAATTCATGGCAAGCTGCTAGATCAGTACACGCACCCTTATTTGTACCTAAACCAATCAGTGCTTAAAAATAAAGAGATTAACCTTCAAGCGTTAGAGGAGGCCATAGTTAAGGAGTTATCGAGGCTTCCTGGCATATCTATGGCTGTATCTAGCGCCTCATTGCAGCGTGGAAACGTACCTGATACACCGCTATATCGTGCGGTGCTAAATAATTTTTACCCAAAACGTTCGGGTGATATTTACTTAGTATTTGAACCCAATTGGTTTATTAATGATTTTGATGGACTCACTGTGGCCTCAACCCATGGATCTCCATGGAATTATGATACTTACGTACCTGTGGTTTTTGCAGGGGCTGGCATAGATGCCGAGAATGTGACTCGTAAAATACATACGGTAGATATTGCACCAACTTTGTCTGCGTATTTAGGTATTAAAGCGCCATCAGGGGCCTTTGGTAATGTGTTAAGTGAAATACTCGATTAAATAAAAATAGGATATAAAAGATGAAAGTAATTCGAAGGTCTATCGCCACCGCAGGGATGTTACTGTCCCTCAGTGGTGCTGTTATAGCCGCCAATGATAAACCCAATATTATGATTATTTGGGGTGATGATATCGGTATTACCAATATCAGCGCCTACAGTGACGGGATCATGGGTTATCACACACCCAATATTGACCGTATAGCCAATGAAGGGATGCGCTTTACTGATTATTATGGTGATCAAAGCTGTACAGCTGGTCGTTCAACGTTTATTACAGGCCAGTCAGGCTTAAGAACGGGTATGACCAAAGTAGGTTTGCCGGGTGCCGTTGAAGGACTTCAGGATCGAGATATAACCATCGCTGAAATGCTTAAAGCAAAAGGTTATACCACTGGGCAGTTTGGTAAAAACCACTTGGGTGACCAAGATGGCCACCTGCCTACCAATCATGGCTTTGATGAGTTTTTTGGTAACCTTTATCACCTGAATGCAGAAGAAGAACCAGAAGATCCGGATTACCCGAAAGACCCTGAGTTTAAGAAAAAGTTTGGCCCACGTGGGGTGTTACACACGTATGCTGATGGAAAAATCGAAGACACAGGTCCTTTAACTAAAAAACGCATGGAAAACGCGGACGAAGAGTTTATTGCCGCGGCTAAAAAGTTTGTAGATAAAGCAGTAAAAAACAAAAAGCCTTTCTTTCTTTGGCTAAATACAACCGGCATGCACTTCAGAACGCATATTGCAGAGAAAAACAAAGGAAAGTCAGGCCAGGGTTTTTATAATGATGTAATGGTAGCTCATGACGAACTCGTCGGTGAAATGCTAAACCAACTAGATACGCTAAAAATTGCAGATAACACCATTGTAATGTACTCAACTGATAACGGCGTTCACTTTAATACTTGGCCAGATGCGGGCATTACACCGTTCCGCGGCGAGAAAAACAGTAACTACGAAGGGGCTTACCGTGTACCTGCTATGGTTCGCTGGCCTGGAAAAATCTCTGCCGGCGCAATTTCAAATGACATTATGTCTCATCTCGACTGGATGCCAACATTGGCCGCTGCAGCGGGTGACGCTAACCTGAAAAAAGATATGTTAAAAGGTAAGGCATTTGGCAACAAGAAAGCCAAAATTCACTTGGATGGTTATAACTTTCTACCTTACTTAACCGGTAAAGAGAAGAAAGGCCCACGTGAAGTTTATCATTACCTGAATGATGAAGCGTTTCCTGTTGCCATTCGAATTGGCGACTGGAAAATGACCTATGCCGAGAACCGTGGTAAAACGATGGCTCTTTGGACAGAACCCTTCACCATGTTACGTATGCCTAAAGTCAGTAATCTTCGTCGTGACCCATATGGCCGTGCAGAAGAAAACTCTAACTCTTACTATGACTGGATGATTGATAAAGCACCGTATATTTATTTAGGGCTTGCAACAACGGCAGAGTTTTTATCAACCTTCAAGGAATATCCACCCAGCCAGGCGCCCGGTTCATGGTCTGTTGAGGCGGTATATGACCAGTTTTTAACTAAGTCTGGCGGTAAGTAATACCTGCCGTGTACGATAAAAACCGTAACAGCCCTTTAGTGAGTGCGTTGCGGTTTTTTTATGTTGGTCATCGTTTCAAAAGAAGGCGTAGGGTGTATGGAATACTGTTTGGAAGAAATTAAAAAGCTTCAAAGCGCAATGGAACGTGCGGTTATCGGGCAAACAGAGGTTGTTGAGAAAATTATTATCTGCTTACTGTGCAACGGTAACTTGTTGTTGGAAGGTTTACCTGGAACTGCCAAAACCCGGTCAATTAAAACATTGGCGGGAGTTATGGAAGCTGACTTGGGTCGTATTCAATTTACCCCTGATTTATTGCCCTCTGATGTGACCGGAACAGAAGTGTATCACTCTGATGGAGGCGCGGAGCAGTTGACGTTTCAGCCCGGTCCGATTTTCGCCAACTTAGTACTCGCTGATGAAATAAACCGAGCCCCCGCCAAAGTGCAGGCTGCATTGTTGGAAGCTATGGAGGAACGCCAGGTAACGGTTGCAGGTAAAACTTACCCCTTACCTGAGTTGTTTATGGTGCTGGCGACACAGAACCCTATAGAGCAAGAAGGTACTTACCCATTACCCGAGGCGCAAATGGATCGGTTCTTAATGAAAGTGAATATAGACTATCCAAATGATGAAGCCGAATTAGAGATTATTAGATTAGTACGGAGGGAAGAAAGCCCCAAAGGAGCTGAAGACTCTTTTTCAGTATCCCAGAGTCATATATTTGCTGCAAGAAAACAAATACACCAACTGCATGTGTCTGAAAATGTAGAACGATATGTGGTTGCATTGGTTATGGCGACCCGTAATCCTGATCGTTACCCTGACAGTCAATTAAGCCAATGGATTAGTGTAGGCTCTAGTCCAAGAGCAACGATTAATCTAGATAAAGCCTCTCGTGCATATGCATGGTTACAAGGCAAAGATTTTGTAGACCCTGATGATGTACGGGCCGTCGTAACGGCCGTTTTACGTCATCGTTTAATACTCAGTTATGAAGCGGCCGCCGAAGGTATCAGTCATGATCAGGTGATTGAAGAAATTATCCGACAGGTCGCGGTGGCTTAGGTAGGTATTGATAATGGCTACTGACTCATTAACAAGTGCATTAACAGGCTCGAGCATCAAGCCCGACCACAAAGTGTATGCAGACTTTCGTCAACTGGTGGCTATGCAGCATTTGGCGAGTGGTTTTAGTTTTTTGCCTAAACAGGCGATTCACAGCATCTTGGCGGGTCGGCATAGTTCTAAGTTAAGAGGGCGTGGATTGAACTTCGAAGAGCTTAGGCATTATCGCCCGGGTGATGATATTCGAACGCTCGACTGGAAGGTGACTAACCGAACTAAAAAACCACACGTTAGGGTTTATACAGAAGAGCGTGAGCGCAGTGTGATGTTGTTGGTAGACCAGCGCATATCGATGTTTTTTGGTAGTCAGGTAAAAATGAAGTCGGTTGTGGCGGCTGAAATGGCTGCGTTGTCTATATGGCGTACCCTTTCAGTGGGGGATCGCATTGGTGCCTTGGTATTTAATGATCAAACCATAAAAGAAATCAGACCTCAAAGAAGCCACAACACGGCCCTACAGATTCTGCATAGTACCGTGAAAATGAACCATGAGTTGCATGCTGAGCAGAAAGGTTTAGCAAATGATGGGCAAATTAACCATGCACTCAAAGAAGCTGAGCGATTGTGTGGGCATGATTGTTTAGTGGTGATTATTAGCGACATGAGCGGGTGGAATGAGGAAACCATTAAGCGAATAAAACATCTCACGCTTCATAATGACCTGATCGTACCGCTGGTATTTGATGCGCTAGAGAAAGAGTTGCCCGATCAGCAACAATGGGTGGTGAGTGATGGTAACTCCCAGATAGCGATTGATGCCCGTCAGTCGAAACTCAAGCAACAGTTTACCGAAGGGTTTACCAGTTCAGTTGATTTTCTACAGGACGAACTTAGAAAATACGGCGTGCCTGTTATCCCTATTGATACAGTTCAACCAGTACAAGACCAGGTGCGTAAGGCGCTGGGACAGCAAGGAGGAGGCACTAGTGGAGGGCGTTGATAACGAGTTTTCCAGCACTTTTGGTAACTATATTCTTCATGGAATAGAAGAAGTACATTTACCTGAGGCCACTTCCTGGATGCCGCAAACGATGGGCTGGAAAGTGTTGGGCATAGTCGCTATATGTGTATTAGGTGTTGTTATTTTTCGTGGCTTAAGAGCGTGGTGGCGTAAGCGCTACAGACGGCAAGCAATGAAGCAGCTAGCCGAACTTGAATCTTCTACCTTTGATTGGAGGGTGGTAGCTCGCGCCTTGCCAGAACTCCTTAAAGCAACCGCACTGCAGGCTTATAGCCGTGCAGAAATAGCGTCCTTATCAGGTAATCAATGGCTAGCATTCTTGGATGCCCACTGTTCGGGCTCTTCGTTTACAAAAGAAACAGGGAAGCAGTTAATTGCACTGTCTTACTTACCAGAGCCTCGCTGGAATTTAACTGAGCAGGAAGCACAAACACTCATTAAAAGTGTGCGTTATTGGATCATTCACCACCAAACGCCTATTTCAGTTAAGGCCAAAAAATCACCGGTGGCGAACTATGTTTGAGTTTGCTTACCCTTGGCTGTTGGTGGTTACGCCATTACCGATTGTGGTTTATTTTTTATTGCCGGCCTATAAAGAACAAAAAAGCTCGATTAAAGTTCCATTTTTTAAGCGTCTGGTTGAGTTGACTGGAGAAAACCCTGGCAAGGGGGCTATCGTGTTAGAGCGCATGCACTTTCAGCGTATTTGGTTGTTGGTTTCCTGGGGCTTAATTGTTGTTGCACTGGCTAAACCTCAGTATGTAGGTGAACCCATTGTGATTGAAAAATCAGGGCGTGATTTAATGATTGCCGTTGATCTTTCAGGCTCAATGGATGCAACAGACTTTGTAAATAGCGAAGGTGAAAAGGTTGATAGGCTTACTGCCGTTAAGTCGGTGCTTGCTGAGTTTGTTGAACAAAGAGAGCATGACCGCTTGGGCCTTATTGTGTTTGGTGATGCGCCATTTCTGCAGGCACCCTTTACTGAAGACCATAAAACCTGGTTAACCTTATTACAAGAAACAAAAATAGGCATGGCCGGAATGAGCACTGCCTTGGGTGATGCTATTGGTCTATCGCTTAAATCATTCAGCAATAGTGATACTGAAAACAGAGTTTTAATTGTGTTAACTGATGGAAATGACACCGGTAGTAAAGTACCTCCCATTGATGCCGCCAAGGTGGCTAAACAATTTGATGTTACGGTTTATACTATTGCCATTGGAGACCCCGTCACGCAAGGCGAAGAGGCGCTTGATGTTGAAACCTTAGCGCGTGTTGCTGATATCACTGGCGGAGAAAACTATCAGGCATTAGATCGGGAGCAACTTGAAAAAGCCTACCAACAAATTAATTCACTTGAAGTCACATTATTTGATTCGATGAGTTATCGACCAAAGCAGAGTCTCCATCATTATCCTCTGGCTATTGTGATGGTCATTTATCTGTTGTTCTTTTTAGTCATGACGGTTATATCTTATCGGGCAAAGCAAGGTGCTAAGCGTGACGAACGGCATGATGAACGCCACGTTGAACATCGAGATGTCTCATGATTTATCTTGAGCAGTTGAGCGCCTTTCATTTTTTGCGACCTTGGTGGTTGCTTGGATTCATTCCTCTACTACTAACTATGCTTTATGCTTGGCAGGCGAGTGAGCCCGTTGCTCAATGGCAGCGCACCATAGCACCTCATTTACTTAAGGCTCTCACCGTAAAGGGTGGACATGGGCACTGGTTTAACCCCATAAGCCTATCGGTTTTGGTTATCTTTTTAGGGGTTATCGCTTTAGCAGGCCCCAGTTGGGAACGTAAAGCGTCACCTTTTGTTGAAGATGAAGCGGTACTTGTTATAGCCCTCGAACTGTCTAACAGTATGAATCAGACCGATGTACAGCCAACACGGTTAGAGCGAACTAAACAAAAAGTGATGGATCTACTGGCGCTTAGAAAAGGCGCGAGAACAGGCTTAATTGTTTATTCAGGAACGGCCCATAGAGTTATACCATTGACGAGCGATCTGGAGATTATTAATCAATTTTTGAATGCGCTCGTTACCGGGATGATGCCCGTAGAGGGAAAGTTTCCCGAAAAAGTACTACCAGTGGCCGATCAAATGCTTCAAGAGTCTAGGGTGCCTGGCACCGTGTTATTGATTGCTGACGGTGTATCACCCGCGTCTTCTGATGCGTTTCAAGCTTATTTTACGGATGCGGCACATCAACTGGTTGTACTCGGTGTTGGATTAGAAATACTACCAGAAACCATTGATGCCGAGGCCTTATTTGATGGTATTCACCTACCCCTACAAGCTACCGAACTAGAAAAACTGGCTAGTGTGAGTGGTGGTAGTTATCAGGCGCTTACATTGGACAAAACTGACGTAGTGCGTATAAACCGTCGAGTGAATAATCATTTATCAAATGTTGAAGACAGCAACCGACCATGGGTTGATGCCGGCTATTATTTGATTTTCCCCTTTGCGTTGGTTTTTCTGTTTTGGTTTCGCAAAGGCTGGACACTACACTGGTGTGCATTGCTATTGTTAGTGAATATGGTGAGCTATTCACCTTATGGTATAGCTGATGCCAGTGATATCGAAGAGCCCGTAGCAGTATCGGTTCAAGGCCGATTATGGCAGTCATTTGTAAACCTTTGGTTAACCCCTGATCAACAAGGTCGTTATGCGTTTGAACAGGGTGACTATGCCGCCGCATCACAGCACTTTAATGATACAGCATGGAAAGGCATCGCTTTTTATTACAATGAAAACTTCGCCGCAGCCAAGGAATTATTTAGTCAAATAGATACCACTGATGGTTTGTTTAATTTAGCGAATGCTCAAGCACAAGGGCAGCTTTATCTTGATGCGGTAAGAACCTACGATAGAGTATTAAACGCTAACCCGGATCACCAGGGAACAGCCAAAAACAAAGCGATTGTGCAGGCCATTATTGATGAAATAAACCAAATGAGTGAAAGCCAGCAACCTGAAGCGGGGGAGGCTATTAAAGAATTGGGTGACGCCCCCAAACGGTCTGATGGTGCAGAAAAAAAAGAAGCATTCGATACGCCTGTCAAGCAATACACCGCCGAACAATTACTGGCTGACCAACAATTACAAGATCTATGGATGCGCCAAATACAGCAAGACCCATCGCGTTTTCTCAGTGTGAAATTTCAGATGCAGCTTAACCAGAAACAGAGCCAAGGTGAGGACAATGAATAGCGATCAAAATAGTAGAGGCGCAATAAACGCGTTGTTAGTTTTGTGCTTAAGTTGTTTTTTCAGCTCCGTCGCTATTGCTGTACCTGCCGTATTATTAGATGAGGGCAAGCTGGCCCTTAAAGTATGGGTTGAACCTCAAGAAAGTATTGTTGTATCGCAGCAGGTTAACCTTTACATAGAAGTGGCAACGCACCGCTGGTTTACGGGAGGAACAAAGATCGGCCTGCTTGAAATAGATGGTGCCGTTGTATTGCGAAGAGACACCTTTGCAGTGAACAGTAGCCGCCGGATGGAGGGTGAAAATTGGGCTGTGCAATTATGGACGTTAACCGTTTACCCCCAGCGTGAGGGTGTATTTTCTATTCCTGAAATCCCTATAATCGTGACAGTTTCTGGCGAAGATGATAAACCAGTGACGGGTATTATTCATACAGAATCGTTTACCTTTAATGCAGTGACGCCTCCTGAACTGAAGAATAAGCCCCAATGGTTAGCAACGCCCTTGTTTAATGTAGAGGAAACGTACAATAAAGACTTGGCTGATCTTCATGTGGGTGACGTATTGCAGCGTACTATTCTCTTAAACGCTGAAAATATGGCTGCTATGATGTTGCCAGAGTTAAAATTTGAGGGTGAAAATGGCTTGTCTGTTTACCAAAAAGCACCTGTTATCAATGACAAGGTAAACCGTGGTGATTATCTTGCAGAACGCACAGAGTCGATTAGTTATGTAGTTGAAAAATCAGGTGAGTACAATATCCCTGCGCTAACGTTTTATTGGTGGGATTTATCTGAAAACGCTATGAAAAGCATAGAACTGCCTTCTCAAACATTATTGATTGCTTCAGGTGGATTATCAAACCAAGGGTTTGCGACTAACAAAATAAAGAGCATTGTAGCCGTCGCTTTAGCTGCACTTATTATAGTGATTGCTTGTATTGGTGGTCTTCGATTTTTAAGGCGCCGACAACATAAGCGTCAGCTGTCTACTCATGATGCAGGAAAGCTCAAAAAACAGTTTGTAGAGGCATGCAATAATCGAAACTTTACATTGGCCGTATCATTGTTATATCAATGGCTGGACTATGACACGTTAAGACATAAGGGAAATAAAACGCGTCAATCATCTGTTCGACAATGGTTAACCACGTTAGATGAAAAACAACTTGAAAAACAGTTTAATCGTCTAATGGAAACGACTTATAGTGTTCAGCCGAATGATTCAAAAACGTTCGAAGGGCTGCTTGAAGGCTTGGATGAGTTATCAAGACTATCAACCTTCCAACGACGTCGTATAAAACCGATTGATTTGCGCCTGAATTAGTGACGGTTGCTGCTTTCTATTTATTCCAAATCCCGTAAACTTCTAGCCCAATATTATATATCCGTAAAAAGGACGTTCATGGGCTCTCGCTTTCTATTATTACTACTGATTAGTTTATCAACTATTACTCATGCTATTCCTCAGGTAAAAACACATGAGGCTTTTGTTGGCAGTGAACGCTGTGCACAGTGTCATGAAGCTGAAACTAAACAGTGGAAGCAATCGCATCATGCTAAATCTATGCTGCCGCCTTCTGTCGAAAGTGTGCTGGGTGACTTTAATAATAAAGAAGTGACGTTTAAGGGGGTGATTACCCGCTTTACGCAGGATGAGCAGGGTTATTACATAAGCACCCAAAATACAGAAAAGAAGCAGCAGACCTATAAAGTAGAGTTTACGTTTGGTTATACCCCGTTGCAGCAATATTTGATTGATATCGGTGACGGTAAATTGCAGGCATTTGATATCGCTTGGAATAGTCATCCATCGGCTGAGGGGGGGCAGCGGTGGTTTAAGTTATTGCCTAAAGAAGATACCAGCACTGAAAGCCCTTTTCATTGGACGAAGCAACTTCAGAACTGGAATAGCCGGTGTGCTGATTGTCATTCTACGAACCTAAACAAAGGCTATGACCCTATATATCGTCGCTATGAAACCACGTTTAGCGAAGTGAATGTAACGTGTGAGTCTTGTCATGGGGGCGGTAATAATCACGTTAGTATGGTTGCCTCTGGTAAGTACAGAAAAGGCGCTGAAACAGGTTTTGACAGCAACCTTAAACAAACACGAAACTTCGTTTTTGAAGATAAAAAATCAATTGCTGTACCCAAGGGAGAGCACACAGACGCGCAAATAAATGCGTGTGGTGGTTGCCACTCTCGTCGTCAGGTTATTGGTGAGATTAACCCTGCAAATGACTACCATGACCAGTATTCACTTCGCTTGCTAGATGACCCTCTTTATTATGCAGATGGTCAGATTCAGGATGAGGTTTTTGTATTGGGTTCATTTATGCAAAGCAAAATGTATAAAGCAGGTGTTACCTGCACTAACTGCCACAATGCCCATACGGGCGCAGTGAAAGCGCAAGACAATTCGCTGTGTACCCAGTGTCACTTACCTGCAACCTATGATGTAGAACAACACGCTCACCACAAAAAAGACTCACCGGGGGCGCAGTGTGTTAGTTGTCATATGCCGGCTACCACGTATATGGAAGTAGACGACCGTAGAGATCACTCGTTTAGCATCCCTGCACCTCAACATTCAGATAAGCTGAAAACCCCTAATGCCTGCAACGGTTGTCATAAAGCGCAATCGAGTACGTGGTCAGCAAAAACAATAGAAAACTGGAGTAAAGAAACACCGGACTATTTTGGACAAATTAATGCAAAAGCCCGAAAATCTGATGTATTAGCCCTAAGACCTATGACCGCTTTTATTGATGATGAACGCCATTCAGATATTAGACGAGCAACGTTGTTATCACTCACTAGCGGAGTGCCATCGAGACTGTCGGTTGAAACGATACTAAAACAAATCGGCTCTGATAGTGAACTAGTGAGACGTGCGGCAGTAGAGGCCAGTGGGTTTATTCCTTTACAGCAACGCTGGACGATATTAAAGCCCCTCGTAAAAGACCCTTCAGCCAGTGTGCGCTATGCCGTGGCCAATCAGATGGCGGGTTATGCCCAGCACGTAGAAGGTAAAGACTATATCGCTTTAAGTACATTGTTTAGAGAATACGAACAGCAGCTATTAATATCGCAAGATATGCCAGGGGGGCAAGCCTCTATGGCTGTTTATGCCTTGGCTCAAGGTGATGTAGATGGCGCATTAAGTGCAATAAATAAAGCACTAGAGATAGAACCTGACTTTGCCCCTGCATTGCTTAACCTTGCTGATATACACAGAAGCATGGGCGATGAAGTAAAAGCAAAAGAAGCCCTTGAACGTGGAATTAACGCCGCACCCGACAGTGGTGCTTTACAGCACAGTTACGGTTTGTACTGGGTGAGACAGAAGAATATGGTTGAATCATTAGCCTACTTAAAGGCAGCAACCGAACAGGAAGACCGAACTGCGCGTTATTTTTACGTCTACGCGGTTGCATTGGAAAATACCGGAAATCTTAAAAAAGCCATTGTGACGTTACAACAAGCTAATGATGAATGGCCAAACCAGTATGAGTTGTTGATCACCTTGGTTATGTATTTAGAACAAGATGGCAGAGATAATGAAAGTCTGATGTACTTATCTAAACTATCGGCTATTGCACCTAATGATCCAGAGGTGAAAAGGCGTATTACAGAAATGAGACGTGAGAAATAATGAAGTTTCTTAGCAGAGTACCCTTGTCTGTTCGCATCTTGCTTTCCATGTTTTCAGGGCTTGTTATTGGTGCTTGCTATTCAACGGTATTCTTGGGGGTTGATGCCCTTGCTGATGCCTTTGTAATGCTCTTGCAAATGACTGCGCTACCGTATATTTCTTTGTCTCTTATTGTTGGTATTGGTGGGTTATCTCCCTTTGAAGCACGGAGTACGTTTAAGCAAAGCCTGCTGATTTTACTTATATTAATGTTTACCGTTCTAGTGTTTATTTTATTGGCACCTATTGCCTTTCCTGATTGGGAGAACGCTGAATTCTATAGTGCTAATACTATTAAAGTGAATGCTGATTTTGATTTGGTTGGTTTGTTTATTCCAGCTAATCCGTTTCATGCATTTGCTAATGCCTTAATCCCTTCGATTGTATTGTTTAGCGTTTTTGTGGGTGTTGGGCTTATGGGCGTAAAGCGCAAAAAACAAACCTTATTACTTTTAGATAACCTAAAAATGGCCATTGCTAACGTGAGCAATATCGTCATGCGTTTTGCCCCAGTCGGTGTTTTTTGCATAGCCTTGCGTGCAGCGGCCACCGTTGACGCTTCTGATATAGATGGTCTGATGGTTTATATTGTTACGTCGGCTGTGTTAGTGTTTTTACTTTCATTTATTGTATTGCCAGCCATTGTTGCTGTTGTTACGCCTATTGGTTATCGGCAAGTGATTAAAGCGTCTCGTGAAGCGATGGTTACCGCTTTTGCAACGGGTAGCTTTTTTATTGTTATTCCCCTCATTGTTGAAAAAACCAAAGCATTGATTACCGAGCTTAGCCCTATTGAAAACGAGGCAGGTAAAGTCCCTGGCATTATCGTTCCCATTACCTTTAGCTTGCCTGTCGGTGGAAAGCTGCTGGCGATACTCTTTACCTTATTTGCAGCCTGGTTTTCAGGCGCTTATATTTCTATGAGTGATTATATTAATTTACTCGGTGCAGGGGTTCCTCAGTTATTTGGGACCGCTATGTTAGCCATGCCAAACTTACTGGAACTATTCAATGTTTCAGGGAGCATGATAGATTTCTTTATTGTCGCTGAAAACCTGATAGTTGGCAGGCTGTCTGCGGTATTATCCGTTATTTTTGCGGTGTGTTTGCCTCTGCTAATAGCGACCAGTATCGTTAAGAAATTCACTTTTAAGTGGCGTAAGTTTGGTCGTTACCTGATTATTATTCCATTGATCTCAATCATTGCCTTTATTTCGCTAAGATTCACATTTGATGCGATTAGTTATCAATATGAAGGTTATAGTGAATTTATTGAGCGTGATTTTATCTACGGTGATGTAGAAACCACGTACCTTGAACAACCAAGTGAACAAGATATAACTTCAGATTCATTGACTGCCGTACTTTCTCGTATTAAACAGCGGGGTTTTATCCGCGTCGGATATTTTCGTGATGATTTACCCTATGCATTTCATAATAATGAAGGGAAACTGGTTGGTTTTGATATTGAAATAATGAATCAGTTGGCTGCCGACCTTGGTGTGGGCGTTGAGTTTGTGAAAATATATCGTAAACAGGCTGCACCGCTGCTGGCGTCAGAATACCTGGACATAACCACCGGTATTCCGGTTATTCCCGACAATATGAAAGAGTTCATGTTGACGATTCCATACAGCACGCAACCTATGGCTTTTCTCGTGAAAGATGAGCGACGGGCAGAGTTTGTTAACTGGAAGCATATAATCGAACGTGAAGACTTAATTATAGGCATACCTGAATCGTTCTTTTATCGGGATGCTGTAGACCGTCATTTTAAGCATGGAAAAGCCTGGGAAATCTCATCCCCAAGATTATTCTTTAGGGAAAAATATGAACATATTGATGCAATGTTATTTGGTGCGCCGGCCGCTTCAGCATGGACGCTCTTAAATCCGGACTATACGGTTGTTGTTCCAAAACCTGTACAGCCTCCTTTATCAATGGCGTTCCCAATTAATAAGAACGATAGAGAGTTTGAGTTGTTTATGCGTAACTGGATTGCAATGAAAGAACAAAATAGAACGCTCAAACATTTATTTGATTATTGGATCGGTGGGGAAAAGAATACAGCAATATATAGCAAATGAGTGATAAACAGGGTTTGCTGCTAGTATTAGAATGGATGATGCTGTGATATTGGTCTTTTGGATGGTGTTAATGATCTTATGAAAACTGTTTTAGCTACCCTGTTATTGTTTGTTTTTTATCCTTCTACTTTGTGGGCGGCCAGTGTGGACGACAGTCTAACGGTTGTTAGCAAAACCAATAAAAGCGCCATTAAGTCTCAACAGCGTATTGATCGTCTGTCTATACAAACACAGAAAATGTTAGAAGAATATCGACAGATTATTCAAAATACAGACTATCAAAATGCTTATAATTTTCAGCTTAAACAATTAAAAGAAGACCAGGAAGCAGAGCTTGCTTCAGTGCAAAAACAAATTGATGAAATCAACATCACTCAATTACGTATTATGCCACTGATGAATAGCATGGCTGACTCGTTAGAGAAGTTTGTCGTGTTGGATTTACCCTTTCATCAAGAAGATCGTGTGGGCAGTGTTATACAGCTAAAACAGTACTTACGTAACCCAAGCCTGTCTTTGCCAAAAAAATATCGATTGTTGCTAGAAGCTTTTCAAATTGAAAATAATTATGGCCGCACAGTGGAAAGCTATAGAGATAGCCTCTCACTAAATGGCGAAGATTTGTCGGTTGAATTTCTTCGAATTGGTCGTGTTGCCCTTTATTACCGAACACTGGATGGTCGCGCTAGTGGGCGTTGGAATGCACAACGTCATGATTGGGATGAGTTGCCTGAGTCGTTTGATCGCAATATATCTGATGCTATTCGTGTTGCCAGTAATCAGGTTGCACCGCAATTATTAAGATTGCCTATGGTGAATCCTCAATGAACCATTTGAGGTCACTGTTAATAATACTACTCCTAATACCGCAAATACTGCAGGCAGAACAAGCGCCCATTAATCTGGATCAGTTACTGCAAACGGTGAAAGATAACCGACAGCAAGAAGCCCAGTTAAATAAGCAACGTGAGCAAACGTTTTTACAACAAAAAAGTCGTCAACAAGCACTTTTAGCCGAGGCTAAGAAAAAATTTGAGCGATCGCAAACACACAATAACCCGCTAAAAAAACAAACCATTGAAAATGCAGAACGTATTAAACAAGCCCAGCAAACCTTGCTTAAAAAGAAACAAGACATGGGGGATATATTCAGTATTTACACTGAAATGACGGGAGATTTTTCCGCTGCATTACAAGACTCAATGGTGACCACTCAAAAGCAGGCGCGTAATAAGCAATTAGAAGCACTCATGCAAACAGAGCAACTGGCCACAATAAAAGACCTTGAAGCCTTATGGTTTCTGGTACAAGAGGAGATGACAGAGTCCGGAAAAATTGCCCGTTATGACGGGCCTGTTATTACTCGTGAAGGCAATGTAGAAACACGTCCCATTTTACGCATAGGCACATTTACCGCGAGCAGTGACGGTGAGTTTTTACGCTACGTACCTGAAACAGGTGAGTTACTTGAGCTGAATCGTCAGCCATCCAGTCGGTTCGGACGAGAGGCCGCTGAGTTCGAAGCCTCAAGAGGGGAGATATTACCGATTATCGTTGACCCCACAGGAGGAAGCCTGATGGGAATGATGAGTTATGTCCCTACACTGCAAGAGCGAGTAGAGCAGGGGGGCGTTATCGGGTTTATTATTATTGGTCTTGGGGGGCTAGGCCTGTTGATGACGTTGTGGCGAATACTTTATTTGTCCGTTATTCATATATCAATGCGTCGGCAATTATCTCAACTTGATCAACCCAGCAGTAAAAATCCACTCGGGCGAGTATTGCTCAGTGCGAAAGGATTTATTGACGAGGGGCAGAATGAAGGTAGCAATCGGATTCAGTACAAACTTGATGAAGCGGTACTGGCAGAAGTGCCCCGCCTTGAGCGTAGCCATAATCTGATAAAACTACTGGCTGCAATGTCTCCTTTATTAGGTTTGTTGGGCACCGTAACCGGTATGATTCTGACCTTTCAGGCGATTAGTTTATTCGGCAGCGGTGACCCTAAGTTAATGGCCAGTGGTATTTCTCAAGCGCTGGTTACTACAGTATTAGGTTTGGTTATGGCTATTCCCTTATTATTCGGTCACAGCTTGGTTTCGTCATTATCGGGTAATATGATTCAGCGACTGGATGAGCAAAGCGCAGGTATTATGGCTCGATTAATGGAGTCAAACTTAAATACATCGGATGAAGGTTAAAGGCTCTGTATGTGGTTGATTTATGAGATGCAAGGGTTTATTGATCAGGGTGGCTCTGTTATCTGGGCTGTATTTTTCACCTGTTTACTGCTTTGGATATGCATTGTTGACCGTTATTGGTTTTGTAAAATCACTTTCCCTGCCTTTGCGAATAACATCATCACTGATTGGCAAGCACGTAAGGATCATAAGTCATGGAAGGCCTATAAAATAAGAGAGGGAATTATTTCTGAGGTGCGTATGCAGCTACATACCCGATTAACTTTGATTCAAACCTTAATCATATTGTGCCCCTTGCTTGGGCTACTAGGAACGGTAACGGGCATGATTAGTGTATTTGAAGTAATCGCAGTGAATGGAACCAGTGATGCACAAAGTATGGCGCACGGTGTTTATCGCGCCACCATTCCGACTATGTCAGGCTTGGTGGTGGCGTTATCGGGTTACTACTTTGCTGTTCGCTTAAAGCAAATTGCAGACAGCGAAACCAGTAAACTGGCAGATAAACTGATGCTGCTATAGCGTAAAGGATTTTTATGACCGCAAGAAGACATAATAAAAATAACGAAGAAGCCGGGTTGGATATGACTCCCATGCTCGATATTGTTTTTATTATGCTGATATTTTTTATTGTAACTACTTCTTTTGTTAAAGAGTCTGGTATTACCGTTAACACCCCCAAGGCCCAAACCGCCTCTAAGCAAGAAAAGGCCAATGTCTTTGTCGCCATTAATGCCGGTGGTGAAATATGGATTGATAAGCGGCCAGTTGATATACGCTCAGTAAGAACCGTTGTCGCACGTTTACACGCAGAAAATCCCGAAGGCGCCGTAGTCATTCAATCCGATAAAGAGGCCGCAACCCGAACGTTAGTAGCCGTTATGGATCAAATTCGTTTGGCTGGCATTGAAAAAATTGCCATCGCTGCAAACAATACAGCGCGGTGAAAAGCGTGAAAAAATTGATGATTAAAATCATCCTGATTTTTAGTGCAGCGATGCTGGTTACTCTGGCTATTTTCTTATTTATGCAGCACTTAATTTCTTCAGACCCAGAAAGGTTGGAATCCGTAGAGCTGGCAGCCGTTGTTGAGCTATACCGCGAGCCATTAAAGCCAGAGCCTGAATCCGAAACAAACGTTGAGCCAGAACCTGTACCAGAGAAAGTAGCAGAGCCACAAATGAATACGCCAGCAGAGTCGCCCGTTGAGCCTATTACCAGTGCTAATTCAATAATGCCGAGTGTTGATATGGGGTCTCTCTCCATTAATGTAGGTACATCTGAAGGGCAATGGACAATGCCTGTTTCGGGCCAGTCTTTTGAAGCCTTAGATGATGGGAAAGATAGCAAAGGCTACGTTGAAGTTACTCCTTATACGACGCGTCGACCTAACATCCCTTTGCTTGCCTGGGAGAATAAAATTAATGGGTGGGTGCTTGTTGTCTTTACGGTTAATGCATCAGGGCGTACCGGTAATATTCGTATTCTAGATGCTAATCCAAAAGGTATTTTTGAAGAGAGCGTGCAAAAAGCAGTCTCTTTTTGGCGTTATGATGTGAATTCATTAAAGAGCGGAGCAGGGGATAGGGTATTAACCCAGAAAATATCACTCTCTTGGAAAAACTATCCTGATAATACGGTTTACTAGCGATGCGTATTATTGTTTTTATTTTATTGGTTTTGTTATTTCAGGAGACTACGGCTGAGCAATACCGGAGTAAGCTTTTTCTTGACCCCGGCAAACAACTTAGCGAGTCGTCTCAACTGTCCTTGAAAGATCTGGAACAACAGATTAACTCAATGAGCAATGCTTACAGCAAGTCTACTGCCGGGCGTTATTTAGCACGCCATTATGTGAAAGAAAAAAATTACGTCAAAGCCATCGAATATTACCGTACAGCGTTAAGTGCAGAAGGCTTGTCTGATGTCGTCAATGACGTTTTATTAAAAGAGTTGGCGGGTATTTATGTGCTGAATAAACAATACAAAGAAGCAATTACAAGCCTTAATCAGCGGCAACAGCTTAACCCCGCAAAGCAGGACACCACAACAACCATTCTACGAGCACAGGCTTATTATGGTTTAAGTGATTATCTCTCCCTTGTTGAAGCACTGGATGAGATTATGCCGCAACTTAATACGCTTTCGGATGAGCAGCTTAAGCAGATGTTAGGGCTTTACTATAAAGCCGGCAGTTACAGCCAAAGCGAGAAAATCCTGCAAGCACTCATCAATCGTGACCCACAAATGTTTAGCTATTGGCAGCAGCTAACCTCCATATTCTTAATGCAAAATAAACATAAACGCGCCTTAGACCAGCTGTCATTAGCGCGACAAAAATCGTTGCCATTTAGCGATAAGGATATTTTATTATTGGCTGATTTATATGTGGCCAATAATGTCCCTGAAAAAGGAGCGAGGTTATTTGAGCAGGCGATTGCGGAGGGTGAAATTGAAAATAATGAAAAACATAACAAACGATTATTTGAATACTGGTTACAAGCCAGAGAGAAAAAAAAGGCCGCAGAGACGTTAAATAGATCTATAAAGCTCATTCAGGATTTTGAGTTATTTATACGTCTAGCTCAGCTGCAAAGGGAGCAGGAAGACTGGCTGGGCATGCATAACACCATGTTAGTTGCTTGTCAGAAAACCCTGGATGATAAGTATGTTAGCCGCGCCAATTTATTGCTGGGTGTTAGCCAGCTAAAGCTAGGAGATAAAGCAAGCGCTAGAAAATCGTTTATCAATTCGACATTAATAAGCGGGGCAGGGAATAAAGCGCAAGCGTGGCTGGAATATATTCATGCAGCACAACCTGAAAGTGATGAACTACAAAGAATAACAGGTCTTTGTCACCCTCAAGATCGTAAGGTTAGGTACGTTAAGTTGAACACACCTAAGAGCGCAGTGGTTATTGATAAGACACCTTCTACTTCAGAAGATGCCATTACAACGGTCAACACAAAAACCGTCAGGTCCCAGTCTTTATATGGCCTAAAATTATCGGTTGAACCGGAAGACCTAGCCTCTTCAATTAAAAACAAAGCTTTCAGCACGGGTGTTTCCCTAGTTAAAACCGGTGGCACTATTAATGGCCCATTACATCTTTTGTTCGATGAAGTGCTAGCCGAAGGTGAACCTGTTAAGTTTCGCTTAGCGTTCCCATATAAAGGGAAGCCAAAAAATAAAGGGCCTTACAGAGCTAAGAAAGCCGCCGAATTTAAATGCGCCTATGTTAATTACACAGGCCCTGCATCAGAGATTCTTAGTGCTTGGGTAACGTTATATAAGCAAACGAAGGCCGCAGGATTTACATCAACAGGTGAAAGCCGAATGGTGTTAAGGATTGATGACAGTGTTGGTACCGCTGCAATGTCGTTTGAGTTGCAGTTGGGGATCTTTTGACGGTGTTTTTTGGAGCTAGGGGGCAGAGTTCAATGCAATGACTGCCCATGCCACAGACTGTGTGAAAACTATTGATCACATTTTGATATAAATAGGCTATTTACACCATCAATTAACATGAA
>JQIA01000197.1_pt1 | contig 27719 bp, 30 predicted proteins | sample 811431 | NCBI WGS metagenome assembly JQIA01 (sample SAMN02998118, study PRJNA258478) | marine sediment metagenome | biome: marine; feature: seafloor; material: sediment; isolation source: oil-polluted sediment collected from 3 locations (0.5 km, 0.7 km and 0.9 km)... | place: USA: Gulf of Mexico ...
TATTGAATAAATACATACCCCTCACACCGCAACCCCTTAACCTCGATTAAGTGTTCTGCTCCGGCAAGGTGCAGGTTCTTGATTGAGGTTAAGGGGTCAACAAGCGAAGCGCGTTAGCCTTTCTTGATCCCTTCCAATAAATCCGCCACTGCAAAAACAGCTTCCAGCTCCGAACAATGCTGTTCCTGCATAATCTGCGACCGCTGTTGTTTTTCATGTTTTTCAGTCATGGCCAAAGCCAAGGCTAACGAGGGCGGAACATTGCGGAACAGGCATTGGAGATTATCTGACAACACCACGCCTTCGGTGTATTTTCCCGGCTCTTTTCTGGCAGCACGCAACATGCCCTTTTGCTCATCGGTTAAATCTTTAAAACGAGAAATTTGTTCAATTTCTTCTTTCGGGCAGACCATCGCTATCCACCACTCAAACATATTCAGCAACTTTTTAGCGGTATCGGGAAAATCTTCCAGGTTTTGAGTAGCCAGCCATAACCAAGCGCCCAGCTTTCGCCACATCTTGACAATTTTGACCAAGAAAATGGCAAGCAAAGGGTTGGTGGTAATTAAGTGTGCCTCATCGCCTAAAACAAACGTGGGGCGGCTGTCATATTGCTCGCGTTCCACTACCCCATTAATTTGGTTCATCAGCCCCATAAACCCCAGCGCTAACTGATCCTCATAGCCTTCATTGGCTAAGATACCCATTTCCAAAATGGTGACATCAGCTTCTGGCCATGCTTTACCCACGCGATTAAAAAAATGCCCCGCCGTACCGGAACAATACAAGGCCATCGCATCGGCCATATCTTGCGCGCGTTCTCGGCGCTTAGGGGTACTGGTTTCATCCTGCGACAGTTTTTTTAGCGCGGCCACCACGTCTTGCGTTAAAACAATTTCATCGGGGTTCACTGCCTGCTTATCTTTTGCGGCTTCAATAATGGCGGTGCGAATCGTTAGCCGGTCGGCGCGGGTCATCAACGCTTCTTCCTTGCTGTCGCCACCCGTAATCATAATCCGGGCTTTTAATTCCATTTCACCGAGCAGATCGCGCTCCTCGTCATCATCATCGCTGCTATCAGAAGCCTCCAAAGATTCCTCAACATCCAACAAGGCACTTTTACCTTCTTCGCGCTTTAACATCTCGTAGGCATCAGCAAACGGTGGCAAACTCACATCTGTTTTTGGATGAAGCGTTACCTGGTTAACACTCAAACCAAAGTATTTGCAGTAATCGCCAAACAGCTTGTAGGAGCCGCCCTTCTCGATGATATAAATACGCGCCCCATAAATGGCGACCACTTGCATCAGGATATACACCATCAACGCAGACTTACCCGAACCCGGCGGGCCTAGCACCAAACCAAAAGCATTCTTGGTACGGTCAAGCTTATTCAACGGATCAAAAGTTAACGGCTCGCCACCACGGTTATAAAAAACAAAACCCGGATGTCCAGTGCCACGGCTACGGCCATAGAACGGCAGTAAATTAGCGAGGTCACTGGAAAATAATAGGCGGCTCTTTTTATTGATCTTGTCTCGCTCAGGTTCATAGTTCATGGGTAACTGATGAATATAAGTATCCAGCGGCAATAACTCATCCCGTTCACGAATGGGGTGCAAACCATTAGCCAGCAACAAAGCATTGGCTTCATTGGTTTTATTTTGCAGATCAGCCAGCGAATCACCTCGTGTAAAAAGCGTGATAACAGCGGGCAATAAATAATCTCCGTGTGACATCCAGTTCAATGCTTCTTTGGCATCCTGCTCCGCTGCCATTGCTTCCGCTGTTTCACCTTTGGCGGCATTGAGTATCTGCACCACATGGTTTTCAACAATGTCCTGTGGCTGAATCATGATAGTGATGGACAGTACCGAACCTTCAGGCAATTTATCAAACATCGCATAGAGGTTATCGCCTACGTGTCGCTCACCGGTAAAATGGCCAGGGAATGGTTTACGCCGTAACGCATCCACGGTAATCACACGGTGGGGCAGATCATCAAACCACCAAATACCCTTTTCATTATCCGATACAGGCTGGGAGAGAAAAAGTAAATCCGACAGGTCATGACTGAACACGCGGTCTTTTTTCTCCGGCAACGCCATCAAAGTCGTCAACGCATCCAAGTCACCGGCGGTAACGTCCGCCTTAGGGTTAAACCAGCGCAGCAACCACGCATAAAGATCCAGATCGCTGCAACGGCGAATCCCGATACCGGTTGCATTCACCTGTGTCACAAACCGTGCCGCCACCTGATTGATTTCAGTCACCGGATCAATCGGATCATGCTCATCGGCTAAACGACGGCGATAGAGAAACACCCGCACTCGGCGTACTTTGCCCCGCCAACTACCCCCCGTCACCATCACGTCATCAAACAAACCTTTGGGTGTAGTCACACGTTTAAAATGCCGTTGCATACGCCCAATAAAGCTTTCCGTTAATAGACTGTGTTCAGGCGTATCTCGGTGATGCGCCTCAGCATAAGCACCCAAATCATTAGACAAGCTCGACAATGAATCTTCATCCGCCACAAAACACTGCACTACAAACGGGCTATCGTGAGCTGGAATTGTATGGTTAATACAGGTTTGGATATTAGCCTGCACTTCACGTAAGAACTGTTCAGAACGCGCCTCGGTAGACACCCCGGTGATTTCAAACATTGCCGCCGCGCTATAGCCATCTTCCAGCGTAAAGGTTTGAGAGTCTTCTTCGTAATCTGTCCACGGCAACCAATCCGTTAATGATGCGGGTCGTCGATACAGTTTATCCACATCGGCTTCGGTCACCGTGCTAGCTTTCTTGTTCTCTGTTTTTTTGTGGTTTTTAAATAACGGCATGATACTTATTCCCACCCTCCCTGCTCACTCGGTTCGGCAATATGATCTTCCGTATACAACCGAAAGAAAGTGCTATAACCCGGTACGGGTTGACCCATTGGTGTTACATGATGAAACACATACATTGTCAGAGTAGGATTAGGCAACCACTGAAATTCACCTTCAGCTGCATTCAATGGCTCGCCTGCCACTCGCCGGGGTTTTTCCAGAACCTCATTTTCCGACTGGTTAAATTTTTTATCATGGATAGCTTTCATCGTTGGCATATCCTCACCAAATACTCGCGCCTTGGGACTGGCGCAACCGGTCAAACCAGCGGCACTAATCCAAACCATAACGAGTATGGTTATTATCTTTTGCATAACGTAATCTCCTGGCCAATGACTTTTTATCGATGGCTAAATTGCGGTTTAAATGCACAGAAACCACCGCCCCTGGGTTCACCACTACCGCATCAAAACTTTGTTTTTGTCGCGCCAATAACCAACGGCTTACCTCATCGGTCGCCGACTGCACCGCTTCACCAGCCACCAGTTTATTGATATCCCCCACCACCGTACTGGTTGTGGAACCCGTAAGGGATGAAGTCTGTCGTTGCTGTTGCGCCTCGGCATAAGCAGAACCAGCGGCACCTAAGCCTGCCAACCCAACACGTTGGGTTAAAAAGACAGGCGCATTCGTGACAAAACGACCAGACACACAAGGCACACCGCTAGGATCAGAGATATAACCCAACGGCTCACCTTGGCTACTGTGGTTCACAATCGTGCCATCTTCAAAAATAAAGGTGGCCGACATTAAGCGCACATTGACGCAGGAGAGATTCCAGTCCCCAAAGCCCAAACCACTAAAAATCATGCCTTCAATTTCGGGGATTTCGTGGCCATTGGCCAACAGGTTTTCTTTGCCAATGTAAATTTTAACGGGATAGGGGTCAGGCGTTTCTCCCTCAACAGGAATACGACCAATGAGTGCGGTTAATGCCAAGCCATCCGTTAAGGTCGCATCTTTAGGAATGGTATAAACCGGTTCAACCCTTTCACCCTCAGTATCGGGATTTGTAATTTCACTGCGGTTCTGTATTGGTTTTGATGGACGGTTTAGTAACCCGGTAAAGCGACTACCCTGCCCTTCATCAGGCTCCACCCACTCAACAGGGTTAAACCATGCGCCTTGATTGGGATGACTAACGGGAAGCGGCTGATCATCAAAACCAAATCCTAAAGGCAATCCCTCTTCATTTAATGCATCATCATTCAATACAACGTTAGATTGCGGCTTAATTTTTTCATGACGCAAGGCTAATAATTCTCGCTCTAACGTAGCCAAACTTTTAGCCAGCGCATCCATCTCTGCTTGAATGTCGTTCTGCTGTTGTTTAGCGGTTTGGTTTTCTCGCTCCAGTGACGAGACCTTGTGCTGATTTTTCAATACCTGCTTCATTTTTTCCTGGGTCGCATCGTGTAAGGCATCGGCTTTTTTAACCGCTTCCCGTGCATAAGCTTGCAGGGCTTTAATGGTATCGGTTTGGGTATCACCGTCTTCGCGTTTGGCATTAGGGTCATACCCCGGCACTTGATTCATCGGTTCGTAACTGGATTGTTCTTCTGAACACATCACCAACGACAGACAAGTGACTGCCAACAACACACCGCCGATCAACAACGGATTAAGGCGTTTTTCAGCCATCAGAGTTATCCCCCTCAAGGCCAGCATTCAAGTTAACGAAGCCTGTACTTTCCACAAAGGATTGATCTGAAACCAAATAAAGTGTTGTGGTATCGTCCTTCTGTCCCAGCGCTCCTAACCACTTATGTTGCAGTGTGGCCGTTAACCAACGCCCTCGCAGTCGTTTATTCAAATTGACACTATTACCTTCACCAGAAGGGGTAAACTGTAATATCAAGGGATGCGTTTGTTTATTCTGTAAGCGCACAGCCGTCACCGTTAAACCGCCGCCCTGCCATGAGGCTATCGGTGTAGCCTCAATCACCCCACCGCGTATCAACGGTATGGTTTGTGACGAGACAGGGGTACGCTTGATCGCGCTATCCCCTTTCAATAGTCTTTCAGGTGCATACAGTTGTTGCGCCACATAACGGCTCAGCCGCACACGCCAATCTTGCCCTACTGATTTTTGTGTTTTATCTTTGGCTTGGTTGATAACAGTGTCTGCCATCATCACAATCAATTCATCAGCAACACTAGCCGTATCGTCAGCCATCACATCCAATAAATAAATCTGTTGGCTCTGTAAACCTTGCACCCGAATACGGCTACGGGAGAAAGGCTCCAATGCACGGATATACAACACACCATTAGCCGCTAACACAGTGACTTTGCTTTGAAGCTGATCAGGCAGCCAATAGCGAACATCATCAGGAAAATGAATAATCCGTTCGTGGTTACGCTGTACATGTACAACAATCGGTCGCTTATCCCACAGCACACGTTCGGCTGTTACCGATTTGACGACCTTCGATTCAGCCATCACAGGCACCGCAATCATGACACCCAAAAAACCTAGCAATAGTCTCTTCATCCAATACAATAAAAAATTCATCACTTCACTCCAGGGCGACGAAAGGATTGTTCAACGTCATCCTTCGTTAATAATTCAGGGCGCATGGTTTCATCACAGGCCAATGCCAAGCCCCAAGGGTTCACCTCCTTGTCCACATCAAAACGAACCACCTGTAAGGGGTAACGCAACATTACGTTTTTAACCGGATGGCCACCAATGGACTCCATCAAATTGACGTCCATCCACACCTTCCAAGAGCTACCACTTTCAATTTTTACTCGTTGTCGTGTATACGACTGACCAAATATTTCCTGAAGCGTACGCACTCGTTGGCGCAGTTCACCCACGCGTTGCTTTTCATTCATATCGGCTTCCAATGCTGCACGGCAGGCCGGTGTCAAAAAACCCTGTAACGCATAAATTTGTTGGGGATAGTCTTTTTCACCATCACTGCGCCAGCGGTTTAGCTGCTGAAAAATGTAATAAGTAAAGGTATAAATGGTGGGTGCAGGCACGGTTTCAAAATCAGTCACTAGCCCTTGGGTTAAATCCGGCGGAATATACACCCGCCGAATTTCTTGCAACACACCGTTACGCCACCACAGCGCAATCACCACCATCAGCAAACACACAATAGTGATTCTCAAACTGCGGATATGATCACTGGACGCCAACAACCGTTGCCGTGCCTGATTATTTCTAATCATGGGTAACCCACTCATCGTTTCAGCCTCCGGCCAATATCCCACACCTGACTTTGACGTATAAACGGTGACCGCCGAATATGCAGGTCTTCCATCCACAAGCGCAGGCGCAACTGATAAAATCCCAACGGTCTGCCCCGTTTAAGCTTTTGCAATATCGTTGCACCCAACACCACCCAGCCAATGACTAACAACAAACCAATGCCAGCACCCATCATCAAATACCCTGCCAATCCACAGACAATGACGCTGCATGGCACAAGCGACAGACCGCCGATTGTCACCAACAGCATCAACTCCGACAGTGAGCAGCCCCTAAAAATGGGCGGCTCCGCATTCAAACGCAGCGGCAATAGTTCATTGGTATGTTGGTCAATACTCATAATTAAATGATGCCTACCGCTTCATTCAAGAAGAACGACACAATGGCCAACAAGGCACCAGCAATCACGGCCGTCAAGCCCACGGAACCCCAATCAGGATCATTCGAGCTACGTGCTTCATTAAATTTAGATAACAGAATCCAACCCACCCACAAAAACCCAGCGCCAGAAATAGCCAGCGCGATATAATCCACCGCATCTCCCGTCCAGCCTTCCATAAAGGCCAGATAATTGCCGTTGGGCGCACCACTGGTTGGGTTAACCGGCGTGGGTAATTGCGCTTGAGCCGACAGAGAGATCAACCAGAGAGCAAAAAACTGCCAATATTTTTTACCTTTGGCCTTAATGTTTACAATGTTCATACGTCTTCCTCATATAAGTCATAAATACAATGTGAAATCGCTGCGGTTATTCCAGTAGGAAACCAAGAACGAGGGTTAAAAATATTGAGCGAACAACACGGGTAAGAAAATCATAGAAATCAATTTTCCCCTGTGACCACGCCTTCCACTGCGTCACAATCACCCACACAACCCAGAGGTAGAGCACCGAAAACATCACCAATAAAATAGTGAGGCTGAAACTGCCCATTGGCACCCCAAGCGTGGCTCCAGTAAATGCCGCCTCTTGTGCGGCAGAAACAGCCATTATTGATAGTCGCCATTAATGGGTGATAAGGAGCGCGGCTCACGCCGTTCAGAGGCCACCACATCCGCAATGCCTTGAAGAATTTTATTCAGGTCATTCTTGAGTTGCGCGTATTGGATGTGTTGTCGGTCTTGTGGATTAGCCGCTTGTTCGGCTTCATCAATCATCGATCTGGAGAGTTCCAGCTCGTGATGTAAACGTATCAGTACAGCGCGTTCACTATCGGTAATCGCGTAGCTTTCGGCTGACACAACCAGTAATAACGCAGTGAAAAAGTAAATATTGAAAAATCGCATGATGATTGCCTTTTGTTACGACAATCATCACGTAAAACTGGAAGAAGTATGATGAAAAAAGGTTCAAATAAAAAAGACCGTTAAATCACATCGACTGTGGCCTAGTAATAACGCAGCATACTGGTTATCGCCATATCGCCAATTTCACTTAAATACCAAGTAATAAAGATGCATACTCAATTTATGCTCCGATCACAGGGTGCTGGTCATTTTCTTGTACTGGCTGCTTTCACTCTGCGGATTCAATCGGTCGACCTAAAAGGCTTATTCGAAAAGCGTCAAAATGTGCCAATTTCGGACGTTTGTATTACCCACAACAAGAGTTGCCAGCTTGTATAGGTGGGCACTTTACACTTCCGTAGGAGCAGTAAACACAGCAGTCTCCCGACTTCGGCTTCAGCACCTCATGGCAAGCTTCACACTCATAGAACCAATGACAGGCATCGGTTGGCATAACCTCCAACTTTTGATGGCTACAGGCAGGGCAAGTGATCTGGGAGCGGGGAATTATTTCAGTCATTTAGCCTCCGAGGGAGTCTTACACTCTTTCTTTGCTGGCCATATCAAATCCGCGATTGACACCGTTAACATCAAGATTAAGGCGGTATAAAACAGATATGTACTCCAACCGAACCGCCACAAAGGATAAAGAGTCGCCAGTATTGCCGCTGGGCCAAGTATGGATAGTATGCCACGCCAATGGCTGCGATGCTGAAACCAACCGTAGCAGTTCACTACTAGCGCGATAACAGCAAAGAGGGGTAACAGTGTATTAATGGCGAGTCCCTCTAATTGGCTGAGAAACCCAAGCCCAAGTGTGGCGGCTAATGCCCCCAGGGCGGGAAAGCATACTGTACAGCTAAGCGCGGCGATAATTACCCCTCCGACACCAAGCTTATCTAACGAACTTACAATTCGTCCCATTTCATCCTCCAGTCGTTGACACATGATAGTAAAAGCAACTATAAAACCTGTAGTCACTACAGGATCAAGAGTTTTATGACGAAATTATCCACTACATACTCACGAGGTCAGCTGGCCAAATCAACCGGCGTTAAAGGTGAGACCATTCGGTACTATGAAAAATGCGGATTACTGGATGTGCCTCCAAGAAGTGCTGGAGGGCACCGCATTTTTTCTGAGGGTCACGCCGAGCGGCTAAAGTTTATTCGTCGCTGTCGTGAACTTGGGTTTGCAATAAGCGAGATTGATAGCCTGCTTGGTTTAGCGATAGCAGGGGAGAAAAGTTGTGAACAAGTTCAGCAAGCTACTTCGGCTCACTTGACTGACGTACTCGATAAAATCAAAGATTTGAGGAAGATAGAGAAAACATTGAAGGGTTTGATCAAGCAATGCGAGGGCAATACAACCCCTTCATGCCCAATTATTGAGGTGCTTTTTTCCTGAGCTTAAATGTCGGAAAGGGGTTGTGGGTTCACTAAACACCTTCAGCCGCTGATGGGAAAATGATTACCATTCTGTGTTTAATCTTGAAAAAACGGATATTGTAAAGCTAAACTGGCTCTTTTTTGGGAAATCCTATCGAACACTTTAGCACTGACCCACGATTTACTTCTGTAGAAATCATCATAACCATCGCTTGACCTTTAATTTATATTGAACAAATTCATCTCCAAACTTTTGGTGTAAAATTGATTCTTCTGGAATGATTTGATAGCGATTGAGATACATTATAAATCCCGCTGGGCTAAACAGTGAAAATGCATTCCCCAAAAAGATCGCCCAAGCAATAAGAATACATAAAAAACCTAAGTACATAGGATTACGTGTAACACTGTATATTCCAGTCGTAATCAAACAGGACGCTCTATCTGGTGAGACTGGATTTACTGTTGTCCCTCTTGTTGAAAAAACATGAACGCCCATTCCACACAAAATAAGGCCTAGTGCCGATATTGAGGCGCATAGAATTATTCTTGCTACCCGGGGCAGCTCAATGTCTGGTCCCACCAAAATCAGCAGCCATGCTAAAAATCCAAATAAAAAAGTCACCAGCACCGGGGGGAATTTTAGCGTCAGGTTAAACACGTAATTCTTTATCATCACGGCATTGTTCTGATGGAAATTCAAATTCTATAGTTGTGTGTTCTAAATTGTAATTGGATAACAATCCTTTTATATCTCCCTTCAGCTCTATCGTGTCCGCCGAATCCAGGGCTTGATTTAAAACAAGGTGTGCCGTCAACACATGATGCTCGCCATCCAATGACCAAAAGTGAAGATGATGCACTCTCCTAACGAGAGGTAATTGCATCAGCTGTTGATCTATTTTTGTCTTTGTACTGTTATCGGGAACTGCCTGTAAAAACAGCTTTATTGTGGATGCCAGATTTTTAACCACATTAAGTAAGATGAAAAGTGTAAAAGCTATTGATAGTAGTGGATCTAAAATCGGCAATTCAATAAATAACAGAACAACAGATACAATCAATACCGCTACCCAACCCAGTACATCTTCTAGTAAATGCCAATTAAGTACCCGCTCATTAAGTGTTTTCCCTCGGCTAAGTTTGTAGGCGGCGTATCCATTGACCGCGACACCCAACACCGCCAATCCCAGCATCCCCTGGGCGTTCGGCATTTCAGGGTTGGCCAGTCTCGGGATGGCTTCGCTGAGCACCCATAAAGAACCTACCACCAGCACCACACCATTAATCAACGCCCCCAGTAACGAGAATCGCCTGTAACCATAGGTAAATACGCCGTTAGCGTTTTTATCACTGAGCTTGTTTAACAACCAAGCCGAACCAATAGACAGGCTATCTCCCAAGTCATGGACAGCGTCAGCCATAATAGCGGTACTATTGGTTAGCCAGCCCCCAATGAATTCAATAATGGTAAAACTGACATTTAATACGAAGGCCCAGCCGATACGCTCAGATGATCCATGTTGGTGGTGGTCATGCATTACTTATTCCCTCTGAGTAAGGTCGTTAATCAATTGCCCGCGTCCTCTTCTTTCCTCAATTTGGCCAATTCAGTCATGGCGTCGACACGTATTAATAACGCCCCCCTAAAAATAACCAAGGCGATCAACACACCAACAACAATATCCGGCCAGCGACTATCAAAATACCAGACTAAGCCACCACCAATAATGACCCCGAGATTTGCGATGACATCATTGGCTGAAAAAATCCAACTAGCTCGCATATGAACATCGCCGTCTTTGTGTTTATGTATCAACAGTAGACAAATGACATTAGCAGCTAGCGCTATCGCTCCGATGGCCATCATGAACTCCGATACAGGCTCACTACCGACTATAGCTCGACGAACAATATCGACGAGAATCAGGCCGCCAAGTGTCAACTGGAAGTAACTACTGAGTATCGCCGCGTTCGCTTTATGGCTTGCTGCTTTGCCGACAGCCACCAGCGCAATACCGTAGACAGTGGCATCGGCCAACATATCTAACGAATCTGCCATCAACGCGGTTGATTCAGACAACCACCCAAGAACCATCTCCACAACAAACATGGACGCATTAATAGCGAGCAGCCAGTACAGCACCTGTTTTTGGCTAGCATCCTCTATGCTCACATCACAACCGCAGTCACTCATTGCCCGTACACACTCCCAGTAAATTCACTTTTCATACCCTTACACGCTATACTAATACCTATAGTAACTATAGAGTCAAGAGAGGGCCTAGACTATGAAAATTGGTGAACTGGCAGATGTATCCGGCTGTTCAATACAGACCATTCGGTATTATGAAAAAGAACGATTGCTGTCTGCCCCGCATCGAAGTGACGGTAACTTTCGCCTATATAACCAAGCCATTCTTGATCAACTGCTGTTTGTTAAGCATTGCCGAAGCCTCGATATTTCCTTAAAAGAGATCCGGCAACTTGTTACGTTGAAACAATCCCCCAGTAACTATTGCGAAGATATCAACATCTTAATCGACACCCATATCCAGCAAGTCGATCAACGTATTAAAGAACTACACCGGCTTAAGAAACAACTAACATCACTACGCCAGAAATGCCGCTCTAATCAGAAAATAGAGGATTGCGGCATACTACAGAACTTGTCAGAAATGAAAATTGGCTAACACAGAGTTATCACCCCATTTCAAAAGTAAATAGAAAAATAGACAGCTGATTCTTAGCCTCATGCTTAGAGGGAAATGGCCCTACACCAGCTCCCTCTCTAGTTAAAAAGTACCATTCACCATTGATATAGTGAACACGGTCAGCTCCGAAATAAACATGGCTGTGGTGGTCGTTACGGCGATGCATCACAAACCCCCTCCGCTAATTTAACTATGGTTACAGTCCAATACTCATTGTATTTTCGACACTATTTATCCTCTTTCGTTGGCCCAACCAACGATGGATCGTCAGCGTCGTCGCCACCAATGGGCAGCGCTTGCTCAATCGGGCTGACATACACCCACCCCGAAATATTAGGCCCAATGCGTCCGGCCTTGCGGATAATACTTGTCACCGTGTCCACTTCCAGATCCTCGCAAACTAACGATACCCGCACCTCTGAAACTATCACCCCGGCTTCAGCCGAATAATCTTGCTCTGATTCACTCAACGGTTTCAGTGTGCCTTTAACATCTAACAACGTAATATTTTTATAACCGGCATCGCGTAACGCTTCAACCACTGGCGCCGAACGAATATGATGAATAAACGCTTTGATTTGTTTCATAACTAAAATCCTCTTCTGATACTGTCGATTAGCTTTCGTGTTTAATACTGTGCGCAACACAGACAATAGGTCTGTGTTGCGCACCACCTACTATTACGATGTGACAGCATCACCATTTTCATCAACAGGTTTAGGTTTACGATAGGCCATACGGTAAAGCCCCGGCAACACCAGCAGCGTTAGCAGCGTAGAGGAAATAATGCCGCCAATAACCACGGTAGCTAATGGTCGCTGTACTTCAGCGCCGGTACTGGTATTTAACGCCATCGGTAAAAAACCGAGCGCTGCGACCAGCGCCACCATTAAAATGGGGCGAAGTCTCAACATGGCACCTTCACGAATTGAACTATCGACATCCTTGCCGTTCGCCAAGCCATCACGAAATGCTGAAACCATCATGACACCCGTTAACACCGACACACCGCACAGCGTAATAAATCCAACTCCCGCTGTGATGGATAAGGGAATGTCGCGTAACCACAAGGAAATCACGCCACCAGTTAGTGCCAATGGCACACCACTGAACACCAGTGCGGCGTCTTTGGCCGAACCGAAGGTCATCATCAACAGTGCAAAAATCATTACTAGTGTCACTGGCACTAACAGACTTAATCGCTCAGTTGCTGATTGCAACTGCTCAAAAGTGCCTCCGTAAGCCAGCCAATAACCGGGCGGTAATTTCACCTGCTGATCAATTTTCTGTTGTACTTCGGCAACAAAACCACCCAAGTCGCGACCCCGCACGTTGGCGCTAACAACTAAGCGGCGCTTGCCATCTTCACGTGATATCTGATTCGCACCCGGCGCAAGATTGAGCGTTGCCACTTCGCCTAACGGCACATAACCTCCCTGTGGCAGAGGTACTGGCAGTCGCTCTAGCTGTTTCAGATCACTGCGTAGCTTTTCCGTTAGCCTAACCACTATCGCAAAGCGCCTGTCCCCTTCGAATACCAACCCCGCCTCTTCACCGCCTGTGGCAGCAGCCACTACATCCTGCACATCCGCTACGTTCAGACCATAACGGTACAATGCATTCCGATTTGACTCGACTGAGAGTATCGGCAACCCTGAAACCTGCTCGACCTTAACGCCTTCCGCGCCATCAATCGTGTTTAGCACAGCGGCAATTTCAGTACCAGATTTCAGTAGTTGCTCCAAATCATCGCCGTAAACCTTAACGCCCAAGTCTGATCGAACACCGGAAATAAGTTCGTTAAAACGTAACTGGATTGGCTGGCTAATTTCAAACGCATTACCTGGCGCTAAAGCCAGCTTTTGCTGGATATCTTCCACTAATTGCGCTTTGGTCTTGTCAGGGTCTGGCCATTCATCGCGATCTTTTAACATGACGTAGCCATCAGAAATATTGGGGCCCATCGGATCACTCGCCACCTCAGCAGTACCGACACGAGAAAAATAGGTTTTCACTTCAGGTACCTGCAGTACCGCACGCTCAAGCTGAAACTGCATTTCTAGTGACTGGGTTAGGCTGGTACCTGGAATTCGCAAGGCCTGTATGGCGATATCGCCCTCATCGAGATTAGGAATAAATTCCGTCCCCATCCGCGTGGCCAACCAACCAGAAAAAACAATAAAAACCACGGCACCACCCAATACGGGCAGACGAAGCTTTAATGCCCACTCCAACACCGGGGTATAAAAACGCTTGGCATTGCGAACAATAATATTATCTTTTTCTTCAATGTGTCCGCTTAATAAAAGTGCGACAGCCGCCGGCACAAAGGTTAACGACAATATCAATGCCGACACCAAGGCCATGATCACAGCAAGCGCCATCGGGGTGAACATTTTCCCTTCCACACCAGTCAGTGCAAGGATCGGTAAGTTAACCAAGATGACAACAAGCACACTGATCAAACTCGGTGTAAACACTTCGCGTGTTGCCGAAAAAACGGTTTGAAAACGCTCTTCAAGATTCAAGATACGACCAAGATGATGCTGCCTCCCGGCCAACCGTAGGATACAGTTTTCTACGATGATGACCGCACCATCCACGATGAGGCCGAAATCCAGCGCTCCCAAACTCATGAGATTGGCGCTCACTTTCGTTTCAACCATACCGGTCATTAACATCAGCATGGACAGTGGGATAACCATGGCAGTAAGCAGCGCTGCACGTACATTGCCGAGCATCACCAACAATACGATCACCACTAATACAGCGCCTTCGAGCAAGTTGGTCTGTACGGTGGCAATCGTCTTATCCACCAGCACGGTTCGATCGTAAACAGCGTCGGCTGTAACGCCCTCGGGCAAAGTCTTGTTAATAGCAATGAGTTTGGCCGAAACGGCTTCGGAAACGGTTCGACTATTGCCACCGAGTAACATGACAGCAGTACCCAATACGGTTTCCTCGCCATCCAGCGTTGCTGCACCGGTACGAAGCTGCTTACCAAATCCGACCTCGGCTACATCAGCAACGGTAATCGGAACGCCACCATTATAAGTGACAATAACCCGCTCTATATCGGCAATATCGGCCACTTGTCCCGGTGCTCGAATCAAATACTGTTCACCATTTTTTTCAATATAGCCTGCACCGACGTTAGCATTGTTTTTCTGTAGCGCTTCCACCAAGTGATCGAAGGTGATTCCAAATGCTAAAAGCCGCGCTGGATTAGGCGTAATATGAAACTGCTTTTCAAAACCCCCAATGGTATTTATTTCGGTGACGCCCGGCACTAAACGCAGCTGTGGACGGATCACCCAATCCTGTAGCGTGCGTAGCGCAGTAGCATCGTACGGTTCGCCATTCGGTTGTTTTGCATTGGGTTCTGCGTGAACCGCGTAATGAAATATTTCACCGAGGCCGGTGGCTACTGGCCCCATCACTGGCTCGATACCCTCCGGCATATCACTTTTGGCTTGTTGCAGCCTTTCATTAATAAGATTACGCGCGAAGTAGATATCGGTACCTTTCTCAAACACCACCGTTACCTGTGACAACGCGTAGCGAGACAAGGACCGCGTGTTTTCAACATAGGGCAAACCGGTAATCGCAAGCTCCACCAGATAGGTGATGCGTTGCTCGACTTCCAGCGGCGAGTAACCAGGTGCTTCCGTATTGATCTGAACCTGGACATTAGTAATATCCGGGACAGCATCGATGGGTAGGTTCTGGTAGTTCCAGATACCCACTGCGGCCGCGACCGCAACGAGAAACATCACCAGCCAACGGCGAGCGATGGAAAATTGTATCAGTGCATCAATCATGGCGAGGTCCTTTTATGAACTCGCGCTACTGCGTTGCAATGTAGTAGCGATAACAAAGGGTGAATTATAAAAACAGAATAGACATAGACATTAATGACCATGTTCAGCACCCTCCTTACCCAGTTCTGACTTGAGGATAAAACTGTTTCTAGTGACATAGGTTTCGTCCTCCTGAAGGCCCGCCAGCACTTCACTGACCTCTCCATCAGTACGACCTAATGTCACTGGTCGCGGCTCAAAACCTTCTTCACCTTTCACAAACACCACACTACGCTCTTCCATCATTTGCACGGATTCATTGCGTACCGCTAGAGTTACTGGCGTTTCGGACAAAGTGAGTTCGCCGCTGATAAACAGCCCCGGCAGCCAACGGCGATTCGGATTTTCCAGCAACACCCGCGCGGTAACCGTTTGGTTTGCATGGCTGCCAAAGGGCGCAACATAGATCACCTCACCCTCAGTGGTTAACGTCGTGTTGTTGCTTTTAATAAGCGCCCGCTGACCCACGTTAACTTTAGCGATATCACTGGGAAATAATGACAGCTCTATCCAAACAGTGGAGAAATCAGCGACAACAAACAATGTTTTATCTGCTGTTTGTTCGCCGACATTGGCATTGCGCTCAGTGATAACACCGTCTTGGGAAGACACAACTGAGTAAGTTTTCAAACTCTCATTACTTTCAACGGTTAGTAACGTTTCACCTTTTTTAACGACATCACCAATTTTTTTGGTAACAGTACGAATGACACCATCAAAACGCGCTCCCACAGACTGAACACGTTCCGCGTTGGGCATCACCACGCCATACAGGGGCAAACTCTCACGGATATTGGCAGATGCTACTTGCGCAAGACCTATGTTCGCATGTTCTATCTGTTCAGGTGTAAGTTCGATATGGCCTTCATCTTCATCCTCATGCTCTCCCTCTTCACCATGATCATCCTCATCTTCATGCTCCGTCTCATTGTGTGGCTCATAATGATCGGATTCTGCATAAGCAACTTGCCCCGGCATTGCCAGAGTTACCGCTAGCGCAAACAATGCTATCCACTGACCGCCTGCCACTTTGATAATATAATTCATCATTTTTTCCTATTCGTTAATGCCAATGTCATCATCTAAAGATGCCAACAACGGTTCAGCTGTTAATTGTTCAATTTCGGAGCGATAACGCAGGGCGGTATTAGCCGTTTCTATCAATAAATACTGTGCAGCTATTAATTCCTGTCTTGCCGCAACCCACTCCTGATAGCTATAACGACCACTCTCGTAAGCCTTTTGTGTTTCGCTCAATGCCTCTTTCATCAAAGGAATGACGCTGTTTTGTAATGTTTTTGCGGCGGTAATTGCTTGCTTATGTTGCTGATAGGCATCAAACAATTGTGCCCGCAACGTTAACTCTGCCGATTTTCGACGATAAAAAACGGCATCACGTTCTGCCAAGGCAGAAGCGCTAACGCCTCGACTTCGTCGGCCTGAAAACAGAGGCACACTAAAACTCGCCACAAGTGCAGTATCATCTGTTTCCTGAAACTGCTTTGCGCCAATAGACCAACCGATGTCACTTTTAGATTGCGTTCTGGCCAATCTAAGCTCTGCATCCAGTAATCGCTCCTCACTGGCAAAAGCTTCTATTGAAGGGTTCATCAACGCACGGGCATAAAGATCTTCGAAATCACCGGTCGCGCCTAATTCCATTAAATTCCCACTCACCCGAACAAAGTTAGGTTCAGCCTCACCCCATAGCAATGAAAGAGAAACTCGGGAGCTGTGCTGCTGGCTCTGCTCTTTATTTACTGTGATTTCGGTTCGGGCGTACTCAGCACGAGCACGTAGTAACTCCGCTTCGGGGGCAGCGCCTGCATCAACCCTACGCTTTACCGACGCAGTGGTTTCCTTGGCTAACAATTGGGTATTGATCGCTAATTCGAGTCGAGCCTGAGAAGCAACAACATCAACAAATCGCCTGGTTAGTTCTCCCATTAAGTCGAGCGCAGCAACTTGACGCTCGGCTTCGATTAAACGCTGACGAGCGCTCGCTGCTGCAACCCGCGCTTGCCGTTTGTCGCCAAGCTCTATGACTGACGATAGCGCAAGGGTAATTTCAGCACTATCAGAGCCATTAAAATCACCACTGCCGGCAAAGTTTTCGATGTCAACGCCAAACTCAAGCGCAGGGTTTTGGTCCGCCATTTGTATCATGCCCTTAGCACCCAGATTACGAAAACGATAGACTTGTAACTGAGGGTTTTGTGACATGACCCGTTTTGCGGCGGCAGCCAAAGTCATTTCTGAGCTATAACTTTCTGCGACAGCACTTCTCGCTGCAATCAAAGTAATAATCATTACAAAGCTTGATATACGGTACATTTGTGAGTGACGGTATAATTTTCCGACGCCTGTTCCAAACAAATATCTAAACATACTCTTAGCCTTTTTCTAGGCGACAGGAAACCGCCTACAAGTTAATTGGTTAAAAAATTCACCCTAATAAATTTTAGATCAAACTATTTTTTTGATGCAATGCAGGAGCGCTTGACGCATTCTCCTGAAATACATTTCGATGGTAGGCCACCTTAATATCGGCATCTTTAGGCATAGACTCAGGTAATTTCACTTTGAATCTGGACCCGCGTTGGCTAATACTATTTGTGTGCCGGAGTAAAATTGACGGCGTATACTGCGCTGTAGTATCTAGCAACACATCACCATTAGCAGCAGTGACTAAAACGTCGACATGCCCAGACAGAACAGGTGTATTAGCAGACCTGCGTCTGATTTTTCCTTCAATAAATAAACCCTGATCATCGCTAACAACATCCAGGCGACTAAACAGCACTCTGGCGTTACCGTAAACGGCATCAACAGAATACTGATCTATTTGATCGTTACGCTGTTCTGCCAGCGCATTAACTGGCGTAGGAATAGAGATAGCCACTACGAATATACGCAGTGCATAAGAGATAATTTTCATTGTTTTTTCCTATCAAAACACACAAATAGACAGCACGTTTAAGTGCTTCCAAGTAAACTAATACTACGGTTTAATTACGCGCGGATAGGAGGTCTATGAAGAAGATTAAAAGAAAGGGAAGTATAGTTACGATCATAACTAGACGTTAACGTGAAGACGTAAACGGCGGGAAGAAACTGCGACGATGTGGACATTGATAAAATATGACAATGGCCGGAGCTATTACAACAGTGCTCACATTCTTGATCAGCCAGAATGAATGGTAAAGAGTTTGAATCAAGATCATTAGCGGTTAAATCATCCTTAATCACCGAATCTTGTGCCTGTGAATGAGCTAATTCAGAATACTGTACGCAGGGATCAGCAATGCTCGCCAACACCAGTTGGCAAGAAAATAGCGCTACTAAAAAGACTGCGATAATTTTTTGCTGGAAAAGCATATATAAAACATTTCCTAATAAGTCCGTTAAGCATAGACCTAAAGCACCTTATAAATCAACAAGCAAACTACCATTATTACGAATAGGGCCGAAATATAGGATGCCCCCCGTCTTATACTCCTTATATCAAGCCCTGCGGATAATAACCCTATAAATCAAATCTGGAATAATAATTACAGTGTCGTCGCAGCCCACTAAGTACTCCAAACGTATTTCCAGAGCGGGTATATGGATATCATTAATTCTGAATTTGATATGGCAATAGTCCGTTAAGAGTCAACTACCGAAGTAAATCCCATTTTAAGCTAATAGGCAGCTCACCCCTCGATAGCAGACTCTGGACAAGTAAGGCTGTCGATCACATGCTGAGTGAGCAACCCCTTAAGGCGGACTCTTTATGATATAGGGGGTTATTGAGCTCTCAACTTTATTCAGTGTGCAACTTTATTACTCACTATGGGGCTTTAATACATGGTATGAATCTTTATTACTCGACGGCATAAATCACACCAACGACCATTCACCAAAAAACGTCCTTAGCAATCATCAGATACTCGATAAAATTGTCGATAAATTTTCTGAAGCATTAGAAACCATTTGGATAAAACGTTAGATTGTGAACGGCTAAAAATATTTCTTTAAACGCTCAAAACTAATACGAACCGCCAATCCCAACAGAATGGCAAACGGAAAAATGACAATGACCGGATTCACGCTGTACGGCAAACTGATATAAACCACACAGGCAAGAACAAAGGCTGGGGTAATGGATTTTTTGGCCAGGTTAAACACATTGCTGCTTTCTCGCCCTCCTCCCCAGCGCCGAAGATCCCGCTCGACCAAGCCATCAACAGCGCCGACGACGCCTGCAAATAAAAAAATAGGGAGCGAGAAAAATATCAACGCTAAACGAACCACAAAAGTTTGTGCCACGTAATTGGCAGCCTGCCAATAATCCTGATAGCGGTCAGACAATCCGTGAATCCACTTCTGAATAGCGTCCATGCTACCCATCGATACCTTGGATATGGGTGTTCCGGTACTTAGCGTAGTTAACCATGATTGTTGTGCTATCCAGTTTACCGCTGTCGCTGTCGCGTTAATGACTTGCCCTTTGATAACCAGTGATTCGTTCTTCAATGACTGATTAAGATAGCGCTGATCCATAGCGAGTACGGTTTTAGCGTGATTCGCACCTTGTTCTGTCCAAAACCGGTTGATGCCAACCCACTCGATGATAATTGAAAGCAATAAACTAATGATCAACCATGCAGCTAATTGCACGGTAGCCGATAATAATTTGCCGATTAAGCCCGGTTCTTTTCTTCTGGGTACGGGGGTTTGTTGCTGTTTTGGCATGGGCCGGCTTATCCCTTTCGATCATTAGCTATCAGCCATTAACTACCGGCTCTGGTAGCTCGGCCAATCCATCACCGAACTGTAGTTCTGCCGCATTTGACGCAACATGCTGCCCAAATCATCGGGCAGTTCCTGATCATCAACTTTGGAGGGCATGGGGATACGAATTTTCCACAGCTCGCTGCCTCTGAGTAATACAAAGGCCTGGCCTTTGGGCAGTGCAACAATATCAGCCGGTGAGATCATCGGCACTCGGCTGATGCTGATACGGTCTTCATTGTTCGAGGTAAAACCAAAACTGCCATTGGCCTCGGTGCCATCAATCACACCGGACACTGCCATAATTTCACTGACACTGACTTCGGGTAATTGCTGGGTAAACATTTCACAGGTCGAAATTTCTTTCACGCCCATAATAATCATGGTGCCGATATTGCCCGCGATCTGCCCCGCTTTCGCTTCACTGCCGAGTTCGGCAATGGGGTCACTCCAAGTTTGGGTATAGAGATTCAGTTCATAACCTGCGCCACCACTTTTATTAATCAGGGTTTTAAATTGCGGCCCAATTAAATCGGAAAATTCATCACCGTGAATGACCACAGTGGGTGCTTTTTGTTTTTTGGACGGCTGACCATTCGCCCCTTCTTTGCCAATCCCGTGTTTGTAAATATGGCCTGCTAGGCTGGTTAAATCACTGAACATGGAGGCACCCACCGCACTGGCCACTTCTGCGTCGGTCAACGCATCTAGGCCGACATAGACCACGGCTTCTGTACGAATAGCCTCCGCCCATTCCAATTGTGGGCGGGAATCTTCGGTATCATGCACATCAGGGGCTAGAATGGCGTTGATTTTACCGGTGGTGAGCTTTTCTAAAAACGGCTTGGCGGCTATGGTGATTTTTTGAAAATATTCACGATCATAGCGAAATACGGAGACAAGCCCTTCCAATATTTGATCTAACTCGCCCAGCGTTTTCAGGTATCTCACCAAGGCAATGGCATCGGGGTCTTTGCCCTGTTCGGCGCGGGGCAGTGATTTAACATTCATGGCATCACGCACCGCCTCTAACTCACCCTCCCAGTCTTCACTGCCATGCTCGTTTAACCAGTGTCTTCCGTACTGGATCAGTAAGGGGTCAATATCACTCAGGTAGCGTCGAATCTTGGGGAAGTCAGGTTTAATGTCCAATGCATCCAGGGCAACTGAAATAATATTTACAAACAGCCAAATAAACTCTTTAAAAGCCGCTGCATCCCCTTCTGCCGGCAATTGACTGGCAATACGGCTGGCGACTTCGGTAATACGGGAAAATGAACCAATAGCGTTGTAGCGGGCGCTTAGTTCGGGGTAGCCCAGATGGAAGACAATAAGTTTGCGGCCTGCTCGCTGGGTTTCAATATATATACGCTTCAAATAATCGGCATCGCCTTTGGGGTCGAGCACGATCACGCAGTTATTACCCCGTCGAATATCCTGGGTGGTGAGAATTTCCGCCAGCCGTGTTTTACCGTGGCGGGTACGGGCAACCACCACCATATGCCCCACCCGATCACTCAGCGGCATTACCGCATTGGTTTCCGCCCCGATCCCGACACCGTGTATCACGGCATCGCCTCCCACAGCGGGTGGTGGACGAACAGGATTCAGGGCGGAATCTGTAGCCGTCCATTGCATTAACTTTTTAAGAACCGGGGTATGTTCCCAATCCAGTTCCTTGCGTCGTATCCATTGCGACAACGCACTCACTTGCAGGTAACGTTCAGCCCGTTTATCACGTGCTGCATACAATCGTTCCGTGTGGGTTTGATTCCAACGAAAACCACGACCTAAGAATAATACCGATTGACTGATGGGTATTTTAGTTGCCGACAACACATAACGAGGCGTGCGTTTTAAATGGCGCTGGTAACGTAATACTCGCCACGCTTGACGACCTCGCCATAACCCTAAACCGCCCAGACACCCGGCACTGAATAGCGCAACGGTGGGTGTCATCATCATGATGTGTGGTGCTTTCAATACCACCCCCGCAGAACACAGTGCCACCGCTGCCGAAGTCAGCTCCACCACAGGCCGTAACAGCACTTCAACTTCATAGCGATCCGTCACTGCTCCCACCCCTGATTCGACAGCAGTATGGGGTAATGTGTTAAACCTAGTTCTGCCGCAAAACCCTCCGCCGAAGCAGGCATTAAACGTAAGCTTTGAGCGAGAATGACCATCGCTTCAACGTCTTTTGTATCCTCGGCCTGAATCAATAAACCAACCGCTCCCAATTCTATTAATTGCTCACGCTTTTCAATTAACCAGTGTTTGGAGCGCTCATCTGAACCCACCAAAAAAAGTGGCTGTTGCAAATAACGGAATGCTTTGGGGCTGGCCGTTACCACACCCGGTGATAGAGAGGGTGTTGTGATAGGCAGCGTATAGGCCAACATTTTTTGTTTTTTTAAGAGGACGGATTGGCGTGATTGTTGAGTGTTTTCCTGTTCAAACCGCTGGGGTAAATATTGGCTTATCGATTGGGTATTACCCGAATCATAAATAACGGTTAATGCTTCGCTGACGGGGATAATCGCCATTAACATGGCAAGTATGGAGAAGTGATTGAATAAACCCTTGCTTAAATTTTTCATCAAAACGCCACCGTCCAATTTTTCCTGACTTTGGCGCGATAGTGCTTGGCACTTTCAAGCGATTGTGGGTCTTGTCCCGGATCGTGATACCGCCCGACTGCTTGCCACCAATCCTGTGTGTTTTCAAATTGCTCCCGCAAAATGGCAGCGCCTGCTTTTAAGTTTTGTAACGGTATCAGTGCTTGTTCTGCATCCGTGAACCGCTGCTGCTGCCAACGCCAACTGATTTGCATTAGTCCAATGTCAATAGAGCGTTGTTGTTGAATGGCTTGATGGATATGCCGTAACGCTTCGCTTTTCGACTGACAATAAACGCTACGCCCTTCAATATTTAATGCCCAGGGCCAAGGCAATGCTGATGCGTCATAACGCCGCCCACTTTCAGTTAAGGCAACTGCATAAAGAATATCAACCGGCACCCGATAGGCTTTCGCCACAACATGGTAGGCAACAGGTAGTGATTCCAATGCCGCTGCGTTAACGGGTTGCATGACAACCAATCCGGCCAGGCATTGATAAAGACAGTAAGATTTCATAAACCTAAATCCTCCGTTTTTAGTTGGAAAAACTGCTGATTGCGCTTTAAAAAAACAGGAACCGTTACATGATTGACGTTTGAGGAGCGACTATTCAAACGATGGTATAAACCTTCATCACGGTTTAGCGTCAGTGTTTGTTTATTTAGCCATTCGGTTTGTATGCCCTGTTCTTTTGCCCACCCGCTTACCGTTGCATCATCCTTGGCATCGCGTACATAAATGTCGACACCGCTGTTTTTTAATCCTGACAATAAGCTCATCAACCGGCGAATGGTGGCAAAACACTCCTTGCAAGAATCAGCGACAAACACCAGCAAACGATCACCCTCAACAAAGCGCCGTTGCGCTAAATTTTTAGCCTCCTTGAAAGCAGATTTTTGTTGTTGGTGTGCGTAGTAAGGAGCCAAAAGTCGTTGGTCCAATAGATCCGCATTGGGGTATAAACGATTAAAGGCCGCACGGTAGGCTGTTTGGAAACGCAGCACCCGCTCGGTGAGTTCAAATTCCTGCTGTGCGTAACGCTCGGCATAGCGTTGCGACTGTTGTTGGGTGTCAGCGAACATACCCAAGGCCATTAAAGGATCAATCGTAGGGTTCCACTTACCCAATGGCCCACGGATTAAATCAAGGTATCGCTGGTATTCACTACTATCTAAGGCCCAACGTGCTGCGTCCTGTTGAATGATCTGTGTTTGCGAAACTGGCGTTTCTCGCACCGGCGTTTGTGGCGTAGTTTTGGAGCGCTCGGCTGCGTCAGAGTAGCTGACACGAACCAACGCCACGATCCCAATTAACAAAACAACAATACTGAGCCATGGATTGAATCTCTTCATGGCGTTACCTTTGTCTCACGCCATAAACGGTGGTGTTCATCCACTATTCGACTGGCCGCACTCATAGATAAAACGGCAGAGTCGTGGGGTATGAGATTCAACATCACACCTTTTTTTAGGGCATTCATGTTGTTGAGAAAAGCATTGGGATTGGCCTGAAATACTTGCACCATGCGTTGATCTAATGTCATCCCCTTCAGGCCAGCTACCGTGACAATGCTACTGAGACTTTCCCCTTTATTTACCGGCCCATAGTGGCTCACTGTTTGATTTTTCTGTGTCCAATTTCTTGCGGCTTGTTCAATCTCTTCCTCGGTAACAAACTGCTGATAGCCTTTTCTCAAGGCATAGGAAACCGTTCGAGTGACCGGATTAATCGTCACCTCAAAACTTTCGCCACCTAGCAGCTTAAGCGCATCAAGAAGTGTGATGGGGTCAAGTGTTCGGTGAGGATCAGGCAACGCCAGCGACAATAAAAGTGCTTGCTCAGGCAATGCCTCCTCCGTGTTGAGCAATCGCAAACCGTAGGGGCGAATCAGATACGCCAGCGACTCCCCTATGGTTTCTAGCTGTTTGGGGATATGAATTGAGATAATAGATTCAAGTAAATTGCGCTGTGTTGGTGTTGCCCCCACCTGCACCGACACATAGCGGCTTTCTGGTATCACCGAGCTGATTTCCTCTGCCAGTGAGAGTGATGAGACACCCAACACCATCAGCGTGGTTAGGGTTAATGGTTTTCGTTTCATGTTGTTCGCCCACCCAATCAATAATCAGAATCGACAGGCTAACGGAACCGAATTGGTTTATGGGGTAACAATGGTTCGGACGACAAAGACCGTTAAGTGATAGTTTTTTTAAAAAAATAACACAGGCCTAACCGGAGTCAGGCCTGTGTTGGGGGTTACTGGGCAAAAGCCAGTTGATTTAAAGGTTGTAGTCGAATAGCCGATAGTGGCTCCCAGTGCTTAAGTACCACGAGGGTTTCCCATCGTACGCTTGTTACACCTATCATCGACGTGTCTGTCAACTGAGCTTGCAGCTTGAGTAATAATGCTCTGATGCTATAACTCTCCGAGATCGTACCTTCGGCATGAATCCGGAGCGTTTGGCCTTCGAGCGAAATTTCCATATAACCCGTATCAACAAACTCTGTTTCTTTTAGCATATTCAAAACAGAATCTAGTACGATTTTATCGGCATCCGCTTTCAGCTTGACTGCACCGCGCATTTCCAAGTACTCCATAGTCTTTCTCCTCATGATTAAAAAAGAGAAAGACATCCCAGCGGGAAATCATTTCTCCCGTTGGGGTGGTAGCAACCGGTAACACTCAGACGGTGGTCTGGTGCGGTATAGGTTGTACCGTTCAAATGACAGGCTGCGACCTGTCGGGTGCTATTGAAACTGCAATAGCCACAGTGTATTTTTACACTCCGCGTGACTTCATTACCTGCCTAAATACACCGCAGTAATTTGTTCGCGCTCGTGACCCAGCTCCTGCGAGATGGCAAAGCGAGCCACCCTGTCATTAAGCCGCTCGTTTTCTTCCAGCTCTTTATGGCTTGGCCCACCGCAGGCCGGTGCAGGCCAGCCGGTCAACTCTTGATAACGCTCCTGGGCATAACGATGACGCAGGCCGTGCAATTTGGATAAACCCGCAGTATCGGTTAATTTTTCGTACAAGCGGAGTTGTTGCACGTACATCAAGTGCGAGGGAATCAACGAACCTTTACCTGCAATGAGGTGCGCACGTTTCACAAGTTCACGTTGCTCATCCGTTCTAATCGGAATATCACGCGCTTTGCCACCTTTGCACCAGCTTGATTTAAGATGGATATAACTGCCTTTATCCGCGTAGTCCGGGCTGAATTTAATCGCCTCTTCACGGCGAAGGCCAAACGCTTTTTGTAATTCAAGGCTGATTTTAATATGTGGGTCAGTGATTTTTTCTAATAGCTCACTATCGAGATCACGGGCTTTGGAGATATTGGTCACAAACACTCGTTCGGCAATACCGTAGTAAGCGTTATCTTTAGCAACCACATTTTGTTTACCGATTTTTTCAGCCCACCAGCGCAATATAGATAGCCTGTTTTTTATCGTACCCGATGAAAGCCCTTCTTCCAGATAGTGCGCGACCAGCGCATCAATATGCTTGGGTTTGAGTGATTTTGCTTCCATACGACGATAGCCCAACTTAAATAATTGGTTAGCCATCGCTTGTAATAACAGTTGGCGGTCAGCCTGGGTGTTGTGGCTTCCATCGGGATTGCGTGTACACAAATTTTTAAGCTGATAGTTAAGTTCTTTCATTGCGCGCCCTCTTGTTGATAGGGCTTATTTCAGCAATGTGCTGGCCTTTTTGCTACGAACAATGGTACAAGCACGAAGGAACATTACCGGGGGAATGTTTACAATAAACTCAGCAGATTTTTTCCGGCTTCTTCCTCATGTAAAAATCAGATTAGCTGTAAATCTAACAGACAATATTAAGCCAACAAGTAAACGCTTAATCACCCGATAGAAAAGATAATTCACAAGTAAATTTCAGCCAGTTTTATTTGGCTTCTTATTTGTCATCGACCGGTCTACACAGTCACTGGCTTTAGGTGCGTCTGGTTATACCAGACAAGCGACCGGTCAGACCGGTCGTACTTACCTATCCGCATACTCCGCAACGTTATGTTTTTATAATGGTTTTATCGGAATAATCGAAATTCATTCCTCAAAAGCTGTTGGCCTCTGTTGTGGTGTCTCTCTCTGCATTAAGGTCAGGTTTCTTTAATGTTTCGGATGATTGAATGACCGTTTAGCACAGTCACTAGCTTTTTACTCACTGGTTGAACCGGTTGCATAACCGATCAGAACAGTCGCATGAGCTGAGAAACATAGTGGTGTTGATACGTTTGGTTAGTGTTAATGACTGTCTATTGGCTTTAACCAATAGAGAGATAAGCCATAGTGCTACTTATCGAACGTCACGGGACACCACTCCCATAAAACCTGAGTAACGGCACAACCATCAAGACCAACCGTAAAGTGTAATCCTGATTCGTTTTAACGCCTCAGACGTGTTACTGCTCTTTGATTGCCAGGCAATCCTCCTCTTGTTAATGAATGAACCTTATACCGCTGTATAAGGGCGTGTTTGGCTGTAAACCCGCCGGGGTGCTATTGAGTCTGCAATAGCGACAGTAGGTAGGGAGAGTATTTCATCATTCGTGTGAATAATCTTGCGTAACGGGTACATCACTGTAGGAAAGTTTATTTAGCCCAGTGTTGGCAAGGTTCGCGCGCCTCGTCACTGTTGAAAACAGTGACGAGGGGCTTCCCTTAAGCATCGGTATTTTCCACAATACCGCTGGTGTTCGGCTCACTATCACTCGTATTTAACGTTTGTCGTGCAGTCGCTTTCTGCTGGTTAATTGTGGTTTCTTCATGTTGCTGTAAACGCTCTAGTTCCCCACCCACTTGATCTAACTTGCCATACGCCTCAATGAAATCACGATAATTATCTTCAAAGTACAGAGCGCTTTTAACACAGATTGTCATTAGATAGAGTCCATGCCCTGCCCCCTCGGTTAAAAACACTTCTTCATTGGTTTCT
>JQIA01000201.1_pt1 | contig 27542 bp, 27 predicted proteins | sample 811431 | NCBI WGS metagenome assembly JQIA01 (sample SAMN02998118, study PRJNA258478) | marine sediment metagenome | biome: marine; feature: seafloor; material: sediment; isolation source: oil-polluted sediment collected from 3 locations (0.5 km, 0.7 km and 0.9 km)... | place: USA: Gulf of Mexico ...
TTCTGAGTGTTTAATGTTTTTGTATCATTTATTATCAATCCTAGTGATAGATCAGTGCCTTCACTGCCTGTAAAGTCGTCAACACTTCCTGTAGGTAGCTTTATTTCACTTTGTAGCACCCATTCTCGACCATACAGAGGCAGGGAATAGGCATATTTAATTCTGATATCACCTATCCCTGAGGTGGTTTGTTGTTGATATATAATATGTTCGTTATTTTTCAGGTATTGTATGTCAATCTTATCGTTAGTTTCTTTTGCTCGGCTATTTTGTGGGAGTCCAAAGGTGTCGTGCCAGTTATATATTAAACTATCTAAATGCCCGGCAGAATGTCTTAGGTAAGGGATCGAAAGAGAAATCTGAGAACGGTTAGATAAGGCATAATGCGCATTAAGGCTTGTTCTCCATGTTTCACCGTCTAATTTTACTGCTTCAGAGGGTAGTGTTGTTTGACTGTAATAATTAGCAATCTGTTGTTCCAGTTCTAGCTCTACTGTACCTTGCTTTCCAATTAACTGATTGCTCAGTGACGGAAGCCCGAAAATCTGTACTAAGGGATTTAAATTCAGGGTATTGAATGCGTAAACATTACGAGAGTTTTGTGAATCTGTGTTTTGAGGTTTTGCAGTAATGGTCGAACTTGAGAGTAGAAAAGTTGAAAAAATAAATATCTGAAATCTGAAATATGTCATGATTATTAACTTTAGAGGGGTGAGTTAATCAAAGCTTCGTTGAAGTTGTTCTAGTTCTTGTGAAATACCGTTACATACGATGTCACATAAATCAAAAATAAAAGGAGCCGAAATTGAGAAAAAAGCCTGGTTGCTTTCTTGACGACGTTTAACCATACCTGTTGTTTTTAAAATATTAAGATGTTTTGATATGTTTGGTTGGGAGCTTCCGGTCATTTTTACCAGCTCAGTGACTGTTTTTTCGCCTCCTTGAAGGGAATGAAGGATTTTAAGGCGCATAGGGTCGCTAAGTAGTTTGAACCGTAATGCAACTTGTTCAAGTGCTTCGCTGCTGAGTTCTTTAGTTTGTTTAACGTCCTTCATGATTTTTTCAGTGTTTCCCTTAACTTTGTACTGTTTTAATTTACATTGTTTAACCTTATGTCACCCAGCCTGAGGATAAACTAAAAGGTTTGGAATTGAAAATATGCTCGATTTTAGTCATAAGTGCGCCATTAATGAATAGCTTGTTTGTTGATCTGGTTCATTGGAAACCGAGCCAAGTCTGTTAGAATATATATTATGAACAATTTGTCGCTCTATATATTCTTAACGAGGCGTTCTCATTAAGAGTTTAATAAATATACTTAAGTTAAAGCCGCTGGCAGCACGGCTGCTTGCCTATATTCTCATTTTTAGTACTTCTGTAGCCATAGTGTCTACGGGGGTTCAACTGTACTTCGATTTCAGGGGTGAGGTTGACTCTATTGAAAACAGCCTTGATCAGGTGTCAGCTACATTTTCTGCTAGCTTAAGTAATAGCTTGTGGCATGTAGACCAAGATGAACTTCGTTTACATCTTAATGGCATTAGTAAACTTCAAAATATTCATTTTGTGTCAGTGGCTACGGGTTACGGTGATGTAATTTCTGTTGGTGAAATGCCAAAAGATAAAAAGAAAATTTCGCGGAATTATCCTTTGGTTTATAAGCGGGCAAACGATAATGTAGAGGCTCATTGGTTAGGTGAATTAACCATAGTTTCGAGTCTTCAACCTGTTTACCAGCGACTTAAAGGAAGGTTCCTTGTTATTCTGGTGAGTCAAAGTGTTAAGACATTTTTTGTATCACTCTTTATTCTTTTAATTGTGCGCGCATTAATCACAAGGCATCTTGAAACAATGGCACGCTATGCCAGAAATCTTGATATGGAAAACCTTTCCGAAGCACTGAAAATAAATCGTAAAACACCTGATAAAAGTGATGAGTTAACTGATGTAGTGCATGCACTCAATCAGATGAGAGTACGACTATACCGAGACACCTCACTATTAAAGAAATCTGAAAGCCAGTCTATTGATGAAAGAGATCAGGCGATTCAAGCCAGTAAAGCCAAAAGTTTATTCTTAGCTAATATGAGTCATGAATTGCGTACGCCTATGAATGGTGTGTTAGGTTTCTCTTCTCTTTTATTAGATACCGGTCTAGATAATGAACAACGTGAATACGTACAAACAATTCAGGGTTCTGCAGAATCATTATTAGGGATTGTTAACGATATTTTAGATATCTCCCGTATTGAGTCTGGCAAACTAGTTATTGAGCCCATTGCTTTTAGTCTAAGAAGTACGATAGTTGACGTTATTAGTTTGTTGGGTAAAAAAGCAGAAGCAAAAGGGGTTGCTTTAGAAACACGTATTGACCCTGAACTTCCTATGTTACTTGAAGGCGATCCTGTTCGCTTAAGACAAATACTTATTAACCTTACATCCAACGCAATAAAATTTACTAGTCGTGGTCATGTTTTAATTAGTATTGAGTACATTAAGCAGTCACAGAATGATATTAAACTCAGGATGACCGTTGAAGATACGGGGATTGGCATTAGTCAGGACCATCAGTTAACTATATTTGAAGAGTTTAAACAGGCTGACCCATCAACTACACGTAAATACGGTGGCTCGGGTTTAGGTTTGGCTATATGTAAGCAGTTAGTGGAGCTTATGGGAGGCCAGATTGGTTTGGAAAGTGAAGTTGATAAAGGTGCAACATTCTGGGTGACCTTATCTCTTCCTATGGTTAAAGAGCCATTGACTAATGTTCGGGAAGATATGAATGCCCTTGAGGGTTTGAGGGTTTTAGTACTTGATTCTTATGAATTAAGTAAAAAAATAACATTGGAGTCACTTAACCAATGGGGAGTTCAGTTTGAGTCAGCTCATACCGCAGGCCATGCATTAGAATTATTAGAGCTGGCATCGGATACAGGGAATCCCTTTGATATGATTTTAATGGATGATTTTATGCCTGACATGGATGGCATGGATTTTTGTGAAATTGTCAGGTCATCTCTTTATTGTCCTGATATTAGTCTTTTAGTGCTTTCTTCTAACCCTCAGCGTGGAGATGCCGCACGTTTTCGTACAGCGGGCGTTGATGGGTTTCTTAGTAAGCAATTAAGAGATCAGTATTTACGTTCAGCTATTCAGCAGGTTGTTATAGAAAAACGTTGCTCCGAAAAGAAACTAGTTACTCGTTTTACAATACAAGGGCAAGAGGCGCCAAAAGTTGATGAAGTAGTGAGTGATAGTCAAATTCGTGTTTTATTGGTAGAAGATAATATTGTGAATCAAAAGCTTGCCGCGCGTATGCTTGAAAAGTCCGGATGTAAGGTTGATGTTGCAAGTAATGGCAAAGTGGCCATTGATCAATGGCAGAAAAATAATTACCAGATGATTTTTATGGACTGCATGATGCCTGTAATGGATGGTTATGAGGCCACTCGGGAAATTCGATTGCAGGAAGCATCGTCGGATTTTGAGCGGACGCCTATTATTGCTCTAACAGCCAATGCAATGGAGGGTGAGCGGGAATACTGTAAAAATGCAGGGATGGATGAGTTTATCACCAAGCCTGTAAAAGTAGAGCAACTGAGGCTTGTGGTTGAGCAGTTTGTTAGTGTAGGCGTTGTGAGTACAAATGATAAATAAATTGTAGAGTGTGCTGTGCGCACTGTTTTTCTTAAGCGGTTGCTTGCTCAAGTAAACTAATATTTAGAAGTGCTTCTTCGTTTGTGTCTCCACAGGTAACCGGTTCGGCCTTAAAATCACTGCAAACCTTCGGTCTATTCGGGAGAGAAAATAGCTTGCATAGATTATTTTTATCTAGCTGAATACACCGCTCACCGGCAGGTTTTCCATTAGGCATATCTGGGATTGGCGTTGAAATTGAAGGAGCAATACAACAAGCTCCACATCCTAATCTGCAATCCATAACCGTTCCTGATAAGTAATTTCTATAAGGTATTTTATATGAAATATCGCAAAAAGTTCGTAGTATTTTAATTGGACTATACTTACTACATCTAACTTTGAGCTTTTATCAATATGCGCTCCTATATACGTCATCCTGCTGATGTACCTATTGAATTATCCCCTGCTGATCATTCACTAGAAAATTCATCACGTATTAAAGATGTGAGTGTAGGGGGCTTAAGTCTTAAAAGTAATACTGAGCTGGAATTAAAAACACTGATTAAAATTAAAATTCCTCTGGTTGAACCTCCGTTTGAAACGGTAGCCGTTGTGGTTTGGTGCAGAAGAGCTCATAGTGATTATGAAGTAGGCGTAAGATTTATTGATGAACAAGATGCTTATGCTGCCAGAATGGTAGAGCAAATATGCCATATTGAGCATTATAGAGTTAGCGTGATGGAGCATGAAGGGCGATGCCTGAGTGCGGAAGACGCAGCTAAAGAATGGATCGGGAAGTTTGCTGGAGATTTCCCTCAATTTTCCTCACCTGCGAATAGCCGCCTCAATTAAATATACGGTGTTACTGATAGTACTTCAACGTAGTCATTGGTTACTTTCCACTTAACATTAAAATCATATAAATGAATGCCGTAAACCTTGGGGTCACACTTATCATTCCCCGCTTGAGCTTTGTAGGCGGGTCGAGGATCGGCGGACAAGATATCGTTAATTATTATTTTAAAGCTAGGGTAACGCTTAGAGTCTATTGCCTGTAATTGTTCAAGTGACAGTGATGAGTAAATGACCTTAAGTGGTTTTCCTGGCATCTCACTGGCATAACCTGCTTCTGCTTCAGGTATTGCGTCGGTATAAGGAATATAGGGTTTAATATCTACAATAGGGGTGCCATCTACTAAGTCAGCGCCTCTCACTCTTATTCTTATTTCGTCTCCTGTTTGTTTAATTTCAATGAGTTCAACCACGGATAAACCCAAGTCATTCGGCCTGAATGAGGAGCGGCTAGCAAAAACACCCACTTTTTTGTTACCACCTAAACGAGGAGGGCGAATACAGGGCTTCCACTCAGTTCGAATGTTTTGGTGAAATATAAAGCTTAGCCAAAGGTGAGAGAAAACCTCTATCTCCTTAAATGCTTCCATTCTGTTATAAGGGGGGGTAATGATAATCTCGCTAATTATGTTTTTAGCCAGCGCAGGTTGGCGCGGAATGCCGAACTTCTCTTTAAAGGGGGAAGATATGGTGCCGATTGAATTAAGGGAGAATGTACTGGGGGTAGATTGTTTTTTTGTCATTGTAGAATTTTGCCATTTACTCGATGCTTTTACCTAGTATGCCCAATTAACAACATAAGGTAAAAATATTGAGGTATACAGTCCCATAAGCCCCATTGAAAGTGCAGAAAAGGCCCCTGCTTTATTGCTTAACTCTAGTGCTCTTGCCGTACCGATGCCATGGCCTATCATGCCCATAGCGCTACCTTGGATGATTGGGTCGTTGATATTTAACCACTTGAATATTGGTGTGGCTGATACCCCAACAACAACACCTGTAAAAACGACAAAGCCAGCTGTTAAAGATGAGTAGCCTCCAATGCTTTCTGATACAGCAATAGCAAAGGGGGTTGTTATGGATTTAGGTGCGAGTGATAGCATTACTTCAACAGTAGCGCCAAATGACCATGCTATAAAGACGGCGGATGCGCTTGCAATAATGCCGCTTATCATAATCGTCAGTATTAACGGCCCTATATTAGCCTTGATATGATGTAAGTTTTTATACAAGGGTATGGCTAATGCTACGGTTGCTGTACTTAATAAAAAATGAATGATTTCCACGCTTTCGAAGTAACGACTGTAAGGAATATTAAGGAGTGTAATGCTAACTATTACCAAGATAATGCCTGTTACAACAGGTTGCAGAAAGGTGTTGCCACGGCTCCATGAATAAATAAGCAGGCCTGTCTGGTAAGCCAATATCGTTAATGGAATTCCAAAGAGTGGGCTGGCTATAAAGTCAGACAATGTTTGTGGAATAAAATTAGCCATTATTATGGCTGCTTTTTTTAAGTATAAGTAGTGTCAGTACAAAGGCAATGAGCGTGCCTAAGATTAATGAGGCGATGATAGCAAGACCTTGTGTTTTAAGTATATTTGTATAAGTAACTATGCCCACTCCCGCGGGAATAAATAGGAGAGGGAGGTGTTTTAGCAATCGGCTTCCTGACTCTATTAGTTTTGTACTTGAGCCATTTGTCAGGCATAGGTAGCTAAAAAATAATACCATTCCGATAACGGCACCAGGTATAGGTAGTTGTAAATTATTATGGATAAACTCTCCTGAAAGTTGAAATAGAATAATTAAAGCAAGAGAGGGGAGTGCACTAAGTTTATGGCTGAGGCGCAAAGTGTATATGCTCCTGACTGAGTCGGTATTTACACGTTTATTCACAAGTTGATTATAGCAATCATAAATAGGGTGTAAATAAGAGCCTGCAAATAACGCTGTAATATTTAAAATTCATAAAAAAAGACGGAAACTCCGTCTTTTTAAAATGCTCAATCATGAGTAAATATTAGATAACTTGAGTTAACTTGAACATAGAAGCAAGTTGACGAATAGGAAGTACCCCTTTATGGCAACAATAAGTCTTTTCAATATCACCTCTGAAACGTCCTTTAGTGAATACAAGCCCCTTGAAGTTATATAGGGAATTACCTTTTTCGTATATTAACTTACTAATTCTTTTGAATATTTTTGACTCTTGAGGTTCTATTTCGTCAGCAAGCATTAAGGGGATAAGTCCTAAATCGAGGTAAGGCACACCTTCTTCCTTAAATATATCCATTGCATGGGTCATTAGTGCATAGAAGAGACCTTGCTTAAATTCAGCGCTAGCCCTTGATATGTTCGGCACATAACTGATGATTTCATTGTTATGATATATTGGATCAAAATAGATAAAACCGACGGCTTTATCACCTTCATAAGCATAGAAATGACGCTCGTTTTCTTTGTAGTCCATCTTCATCGGGCGAATAAGGAAACGTATTTCGTTGCTTTTGCATTTTCTTGTTTTAATCCATGCCTCTGATATCTCACGGGTGTGATCATCACTGAAGCGTTCTTTAATTGTAATTCCACTTTTTTCGGCTTGGTTAATCGCTGTACGTAGAATTTGTTTCTTTTTACCTTTAAGTGACCATTTCGTTAAATCGATAGTCGACTCTGAACCAAATTGCGTTCCATACATGCCAAATTTATTATGAAGAATATCGACAACTGATTTGCTTACCTGAATATAGCAGGCATTAGGAAATTTACTGTGGAATGCGCTTAAAATGAGCTCAAAGTCTTTTTTATCGGCTACAGGGTTGGATAGTACAAATGCACCGGCCCATTTTTTCATGTAGCCAATGTAACCTACACCTGGAAGGTCAAAGTATTGCATGCCGGGTTGTAGTGTGGAGAAGGATTGGGAATGAGTACCAAATCGCTTGAGATAACTTACTCTTTCAGAAAATGAAAAACGGCTAGTGGCGGATATATCTAAACCGCTAAGTGCTACTGCTTGATTATTCATTCCCACTTCTCCTGCTTCGTTAATATTAATGTTTTTATTTTTGTTTTTTATGTTCTGGCTTTGTCTTAGTATTGTTCTAAAACGGTTTACGCTTGCTTCTGCCCCATGATGGACCAATAACAATCTAAACCAAGAAAGCTGAACTGCTTTTTATCTTTAATGGTAAGGCCTAACTCTTTCATTACTTCCGGGTAGTTGTAGATGTTATGAACCGCGTTATTGGCAACAGCCCAAAAAATAGTAACAGCACCATACCAGTAAACTTTTTGAAGTGTTCTGTTGATAACCCCACCGGATGGGTATTCAAAATCGCCTATAACAACATGTGCATTGGGTTTAGCGCACTTCATTAGATGGCGGAGTATTTCTTTCATCATAGATTCGCTAAATACATTGAGAAAGAAGTTAGCTATAACCATGTCATATTGCTCAAATTCTTCGAATTTAAGAATATCGCTGTGAACCTGGCGAATAGTAAGTTTGTCGGGGTGTTTATCAACGGCTTCCTGAAACTTACGAAGCATCGTTTCTGATAAATCAACAACCGTAACATCAGCGCCTAATTCCGCTGCTCTAATGGCATCTTTTCCATGTCCAACACCTGCAATAAGAATTTTGTCACCGGGCTTTATATTGTCTGTTTCAAGCATTGCTCGTTTACAGTTATGAATAGATTCACCACCATAGATGCTGCTTAGGAAGTCGTATGCCGGGCCAATAAACTTATATCTGTCTTTCATGCTTTATCTCTTATTGCAGTATGTCGGGACGATTTTATTTGATGAAAATTATAGTAAAGAAGCACTTGATCAAAAGCTGTGAGGTATTCCTCATTTTTTGTTTCAGGATGTGTATGAATGTAAAATTAAGCAAAATAAATGCTTGTTTTATAAGAGTGTTAGACATAGATTTTTGGATTGTAGGACAATATATAATCGATATGAGCAGTGGTTCACAAGAAGATTTTTATTGGGTGAAGTTCATAATTAAGGACGGGGCGTTGCCAACGCCCTTAAAGTAGGTGTGTTTGTTGGTGTAAAGCAAGCTAAAGGCAGCTGGTTCTTGCTTCAGACTGTATGCCTCTATTAATGAGTTGAATTGTTTCATCTGCCGGGCGAGCTTTGCCAAAGAAAAAACCTTGTAATTCATGGCAGCCGAGGCTTTTCAAGTATTCCAATTGGCTGGCAGTCTCCACGCCTTCAGCGATAATATTCAACTTTAAGCCATGAGCCATGGCAATGATTGCATTAACGATACATGCTTCGTTTTCTGAATTTTGAATATCATGCACAAAAGACTGGTCAACCTTTAATGTATTGATAGGAAGTTTGTGTAAATAGTTCAGGGATGAATATCCCGTTCCAAAATCATCAATAGCGATTCTAATACCACGGTCTGAAAGCTTACTTAATTTCTGAATCATATGTTCGAGATCATTCATAATGACATTTTCTGTCAGTTCAATCTCAAGGTTTTCGGGTGGAAAGTCGTATTCTTCTAATTGCTTAAAAAGTAAATTAACAAATCTAGGGTGCTCAACTTGTGATGGTGAGAAATTAACAGCCAGACGAATATTATGATGGCCCGCGTCAATCCATTGCTTAACTTCACTGCAGGCTGTTTTTAGCACCCACTCACTAATACCAAAGATTAGCTTAGTTTCTTCGGCTAGAGGGAGGAAGTCTGCTGGGTAGATAATACCTTTTTCAGGATGGTGCCACCTGATGAGTGCTTCAACGCCAATTATTTCGTTTGTTGCCGCATTTATTTGGGGTTGGTAATAAACACGAAATTCATTGTTTTCAAGTGCGTTACGCATGTCACGCTCGATTTTTAGTCGATTTGAACTGGTGACATTCATTGCATCTGAGTAGAACTGATATCCGTCTTTACCACGGCCTTTAACATGGTACATGGCTATGTCAGCATTCTGAATAAGTTGCTCAACGCTGCTTCCTGCTTCCTGGTACATTGCAATGCCGACGCTAACGCCAACAAATACTTCATGTTCACCGAGTATAAAGGGTTCTTTAAGTGCGTTTATAACTTTTCGTGCGATTTTTCTTGCATCGTCTTTTGATGAAATGTCAGGTAAAAGTAAGGTGAACTCATCTCCACCAAAGCGGGAAAGGGTATCACCTTCACGTAAACAATTTTCTAATCGTATGGATACCGACTGAAGCAACCGGTCACCCATTGCATGGCCTAAGGTATCGTTTACGACTTTAAAACGATCAAGATCAAGAAACATTACGGCTAGGCGTTGAGCGTTTCGTTTTGCGTGGGTAATAGCTAGGTTTAGCCTGTCTTTAAATAAAGCCCTGTTAGGTAGTCGTGTTAATAAGTCATGATAGGCCTGAAAGTTAATAAATTCTTCAGCTTCTTTGCGTTCAGTAATATCTCGTGCAGTGCCATACGTTCCTATGAGTTTTTTCAGGTTTCCATTAGGAACGCCCTTTAAACCAGTAGTATTGCTCTCAATAGGGAACACGGTTATTTCGAAATATCGAGGCGTGCGGTTGTCACCCTGGGTTCTCAGGTGTAGCTCAATGGTTCTTGTTGCTCTGTCGCTTTTGTCGTTATTAAGCGCGTTAGCGTTGTTATCTTTGAATGCATAGCTTGCGCGCTCAAGGTCTTTTTCGTCTACAATTGTATTGTAGTGAGAGCCTATTAATGCTCTTTTATTATACCCGAGAACCGATTCAACTTTGTTGTTGATAAACGTAAATCGGCCTTCTTTATCTAGCATAAATACAATGTCAGGAGAGCTGTTAACAATGTAACGGTGCAATTCTTCTGATTTTTTCAGACGAACCTGCATAGCGTTATGCGCTTTTTCAAGCAACTTCTTCTGTAGTGCGTTTTCTACTGTTGCCAGTAACTCTTCGGGGATATAAGGTTTTTTCAAGTAGTCGTAGGCGCCGCGGCGAAGCGCTTTACTTACTGCGGAAAATGATGATTCACCACTAACAACAATAGTGGCTGTATCTATTTCACGTTCTGATATAAAGTCCATAACGCGATGCCCGCTGAAGTCGCCCATGCGTAGGTCAAGAAGAACGAGGTCATACTGCTGCTTAACCAGGTGCAGGCAGGCGTTTTTACCACCCAGAGCGGTATCAACTTGATAATTATTAGCCATTAACAGTTCTTTTAAACTGCTTAAAAGCCGTTGTTCATCATCAACGATGAGAAGGCGTGCTTTATTCGTGTTTATAAATGTATTATTTATAGACGAGCGAGTGTTTTTATTTTCAGCTTTCATTTTGCCTTTACTGCTATTTTAAGTACTACTCTAGTTTCATTAGTATCACTATTCTGTTCTCCATAACAGTTATTTATATCCTAACGCTACTTGTTACTATTTTATTACTATTCAATCTTTTTTTCGGGAATCAAAACTTGCATTTCACTTCCCTTATCGCTACTTCTGCAGCTGATGGTTCCTGACATATTATTGATTAAATTTTTACTGATACTTAATCCAAGCCCAGAGTGACCATTTCCTTTGGTTGTGGTAACCGGCTGAAAAAGATGACTAAGTACGCTGTCAGGTATTCCTTTTCCCTGATCTGAAACAACAATTTCGACAAACCTTCGTCCGTTCACATTAACATTATGTGATGTTTTTATTTTTATTGTTCCGCCATTATCCATGGCTTCTGTTGCATTTTTAATTAGGTTTGTCAGTACTTGTCTCAGATAGTTTCGATTACCTTTTTGTCGTTCCAGTTTTTTGTCTAGTTTTAGCTCACAATCAACCCCGTGACTTAAAAACAGGGAACCTTCAAACAGTTTAGTCAGGTCACTTATTTCCCGGTTAATATCAACTCCGGGCTCATGCTCTTGCTGGTCTTGATGTAGATCTCTTAACCTTAGAATGATCTGCCCTGTGCGATCAATTTCTTCTCTTAATATATTTATTTCAGGTTGAGCGTCATGATCTTCACCTAGCTTGGTAGCAAGTGTCTCAAGGTAGTTTCGTATAATACTGAGTGGGTTGCTAGCCTCGTGCGCTATTTCCCGAACTTTAAGCTGTATCTCTTGGTCCGCATGATTAGTTTCGGGTGTTTTATGTTTATTGACTACCTGAATGCAAGCGTTGGCTGCTTCTGATGCGAAATAGTCTAATAGCTGAAGTGTCGCGGGAGGGATATGTGTTTCAGAAAATGCTCCCATGATAAGTGCACCGATAATTTTGTCGTTACATATCATGGGTACACAGACAAAATCTTCGCCCCCGGTGAGCCTGATAAAGTGCTGGTCTATTACGGGCAAACCATCAGTAAATAATTTTTGGTTTGATGCGCATAGTATTTTTCGATCAAGTACTGAGCGGGCAATCAGACTCCTTTCTGCCAGAAGAGGGATTGTAAGCTCTGCATCTGTTAGATTATGTTCAGTTTCGTTTAACGTGTGATACTTTAAATTTTCGTCAAACTCATCAATAAGTAGAACTTTTGTATTACGATAGCCAAATAATAATTCTGTAGATTCTTGAATTCCCCGAAACAGCTGAGGTAAAGAGTCTGATTGAGATAAATGCTTGTTTGCTGTTTGGAGTAGGCTTATATTTTTTATCTGGTCTGCCAGTTCAGCCTGTTTTACCTTATCTGTTTCTGCTTCCTTGTCACTATCCTTGTTAATTGGAATATTGAGTGAGTTGGCAATCTCAACAACTTCATTTTGTATTTGAATGACTATTTCCCTGGTCAGGGCTGCTGATAAATCGAACATGCCTTCCGCAATTTCAAAGCTTGCAGGGTCGTTAAGTGCATCCTCTTTACTTAGCTGACTCGATAGAAATATTAATTTTACCAGATGGTGTGCATCTAATACTGACTTAAGCGGTGCGTGGTGAAACCGGACCGCATCAGCTGCAAACTCACCCAGGCTCCATTCATCCGCAAGCCAGGCGCCCACATCACTGTGGTTAGTTAGAAATAGCTCGTTTTCACGCTCGTTTTGATTTGAATATTGATCATAATCCTGATGCATTTCAGCGTAGTCTTCAGGGTGATTCGTTTCTAATACCAGTTCGCCGATATTATGGAGCAGGCCTGTTAAATAAGCTTGCTCCGGGTAGGGGTAGCTGGTTAGTGTTGCTAGTGCTTTTGCTAAAAGTGCACAGGCCAGAGAACGTTTCCAGAATTGTTTAAGGTATTGAGTATGGCTTGTGTTAAATCCTGAAAAAAATTGCTGTACCGAGGCGGTAATTACAATGGTTTTTATGGCTTCAGTACCCAGAACCAATAATGCACGATCAAGTGAGTTTATCTCGCTTGATCTGGAATAGAATGATGAGTTGGCGAGTGATATGACCCGTGCCGTAATAGCTGCATCACGACTGATTATGTCAGATATCTGCTGGAAGTTTGCGGTACTGCTTTGGCAGGCCGTCAGCATTTCCACCAGAATATGAGGTAGCGAAGGTAGCTTATTAACCTTTAGCTCCTCAAGGATAGTTTCTGGATTAATTGTCATATCTGAACTCTAGCCATAAATGTGTAGCTTCTTTTATATCAAAAAACTGGTCGTGGCGTCATGTACTTAAAGAGATAGTAGTTAATATTCTTTAAAAATTAAAGGCTTGTTGACGTTATTTTGTGCAAATTATAGGGACTACTTTGCAAAAAAGAAATAAAAGTGAGTGCGGGGTCATTATTATTTCTTTTTTATAAAATTGAATCAATATAGAATGTCAGAATATGTGATAACTATAATAATGGCAGTATATTTTATATGACTAAAGTCGGGTCTACCAAAAAGACACGAGTCATTGCTTTTACCAGTGGTAAAGGTGGAGTAGGGAAGACCAGTCTTTCAGTTAATTTAGCGATTGCTTTAGCCCGCTCGGGCTCCAAAGTTTGTTTGTTTGATGCTGATATGGGAATGGCTAACGTTAATATTATGTTAGGCATTACGCCTGCGTATACCTTAGAACACCTCTTTACTAATGAAAAAACGATTCAGGATATCGTTTTTTCCGGACCGGCGGGTCTTGATATAATACCCGGGGCTTCCGGTTTTTCTAAATGTGTTGATCTCGACGCCTTTCAGCAGGAACGATTAGTTGAAGCACTCGAGTATATTGAACCAAAATATGATTACCTGATTATTGATACGGGCGCAGGAATATCTCCAGCCGTTCTTCATTTTGTTGCAGCAGCCCAGATGGCTGCTGTGGTTATTACGCCTGAACCTACGTCACTGACCGATGCTTTTTCTTTGCTTAAAGTGCTTCGACGGCGTGGCTATAAGCGTAAGCCTCAAGTGATCGTGAATATGGTTCAGAATGCATCCAGGGCAGATAAAATATATAGACGATTTGAAACGGCAGTAAAAAAATATATAGGGATAGATACTGAATTCCTGGGGGCAGTCTGGATGGATGAGAGTATTCGTTCCTCTATTACCTTGCAGCGACCTGTTGCGATGCTTCCGGAAGCTGACCCATCCTGCAAGCATTTTTACCGATTGGCTGACCGCTTGGATAAAGCATTTAATAGAGGCGGTGTGCCAAGCGTGTCTTTTGCGCGCTATTGGAAAAAACTGGTTGAGCGATCCAGTATCCATCGTGTAAACAAAAACAAAAACAAAAACGAAAAAGTTGTTCCGTTAAAGTCGACACCGGAAGACGCTTGGGTTGATCTAAGAATTAAGATGAATCAATTTCTTCAGAATGATGATACGACACCTGAACAAGTGGTTACATTATTATCTAGTTGTATTGTTACTTATGGTGATCGTTTAGGTGGGGCTGCCACAGACCTGCTTCATGGCCTTCTTCAGGTGATAGATCCGTCTGAGCTAGATGAAGGTAATAAAGCGTTAATTACTCAAGACCTTAAAAGGTTTGTATCGGCTCCTCCAAATAAACAACTCCGTAAACAAAGTAATAAAGAAGAGCTTGTATTGGATGAGAAAAAACATCGATATGATGAACGTGAATTTGGTTGTCAGTCGGTATTAGTAGAAAAAATTCGTCAATCTTCGGGGCGGATGCCTTTGGAGCACATACTAGAGTCAATTAAATACAAGTCCCTGGCTGAGACACAAGGGTCATGAAATGGAGAAAATGGTGAGGAAGGAAGAGCTTCAGTTTAAATCATTGGATGATAAGATTAAAGGCACGCTATTTTTGCCTGATTCGCCCAGCAATAATTCTCCCGCTAGCTTGCTTCCTGCTGTGATTCTTTGTCATGGTGCCATTGATTATAAAGAACACTTTTTCGAGTTTGCCGAGTTCCTTGCTAAAAGTGGATATGCGGCACTTGCCATGGATATGCATGGTCATGGGGAAAGCGAAGGTGCCAGGTATCATGTTCGAATGCAGCAATGGGTGCCAGATATTCTTGCTGGAGTTGAGTTTCTTTCATTACATGAGCTTATTGATGAGTCGAGAATAGGCGCTGTAGGGTTTTCATCGGGTGGCACTGCTGTTCTTGAGGCGGCTATTCAACAAGACTCATTCAAACACCAGGGCCCACTTAAAGCCTTGGTGACATTGGACGCCACCGTTAAAACAATTATTAACCCTGTTGAAACCGTGGTGTTTAAAGCTATCTCTAGCTTGGGGCGTGTAAAACGAAAGCTGGTGGGGCGAGATATTAAAATCCCTCTTTACGATTTAGCGGTCAAGGTTCCTGCCTCTTGTAATCCTGAGGTTAATGATACTATTCATCAAGACCCGTATTTTGAAGAAGCGTACAAAGCCTACCCTTTGCCTGGTGCGGTAGAAAGTTTAATTGTTGATACGATTAAAAGAGTCGATAAGATAACTATCCCTGTTTGTGTTATTCATGGCGAAGAAGATAAAGTTGATTCACCTGATACAGCCAGAGAGCTATACAAAAAACTTAAATCTAAAAAAGCATTACATATAATCCATCAGAGTGGCCATATGGGTCACCTGGACTATCAAAAAAACACAATCCAAAGTATTGCTAAATCCTGGTTTGACTCCTGTCTTTGAAGTCTGTTTTTACATTAGATTTTCTGTTGTTCTACAATCCTTTTTATTTCTGCAAACAACGTCTTACCTGCGTTGTGAGTTTGTTCACGCCAGCGTAAAGTCTTTTTAAATCAAGATGGAAATGAGCTGCTGGTCACTCTTTGAAATGTGACTATCTGTAAAGCTATTTATAACGATTACTTCTTAGAAGGCGCTGGATGTTTCCCATAAACAGGCACAGACTAATAGCGTTTACAATAATAAAACAAGCAGGCTTAGGTGATTTATGACTATTAAAGCGGCAGATATTTTGATAGATACTGACACAGCTAAGTTATCAGTAAAGCATTCGTTTTCAGGTAAAAATGTACTGGTGACGGGAACAACGGGCTTTGTAGGAAAGGTTATTATTGAAAAACTATTACGAGATATTCCTAATGTTGGCGGTATTTACTTATTAATCAGAGGTAATAAAAAATACCCCGATGCTAACGAAAGATTTGCCCATGAAATTGCTGGTTCCTCAATTTTTGACCGATTAAAAGAGAATGCTGAATCGCACTTTCAGCAACTCTGTAGTCAAAAAATTCACTGTATTACAGGAGAGGTCACAGAGAAACAGTTTGGACTGGGGAGCGAACTATTTAAGTCTTTGGCTACAAAGATTGATGTTGTTATAAATTCAGCAGCCAGCGTTAATTTCAGAGAAGCGCTTGATCAGGCGCTTTCAATTAACGCACTTTGCCTTCATAACACGGTTGGATTTTCTAAATTAGCAGGTCAAATTCCTGTTCTGCAAGTATCCACCTGTTACGTGAATGGTTTTAATAAAGGGGATATGTATGAAGAGAATGTTAAACCACAAAGCAACCTGATTCCTGTTAATGACGATGGCTATTATGAATTAGATGCATTACTTGATGACCTTCAGGGTAAAATTTCGAAACTGAAAGGGCATTACTCTGGTGACGGTCTTGAAAGCAAACTAATTGACCTTGGTATTTCTGAATCTAATCGTTATGGCTGGAATGATACTTATACCTTTACAAAGTGGATGGGCGAACAGATTTTAAGAAAAGAGCTACAAGGCACCTCTTTAACTATTTTACGTCCTGCGATTGTTGAAAGTGCTTTAATAGATCCATCACCTGGCTGGATAGAGGGCGTTAAAGTAGCCGATGCTATTCTTATGGCCTATGCACGAGAAAAGGTGGTGTTCTTTCCTGGAGATCCCAAGGGGGTTGTTGATATTATTCCAGTAGATCTAGTGGCTAATAGCATTATTGTTAGTGTGGCAGACCTACTAAATGCGCAACTGAAATCGAAGCTTAAAGACCAAAGTGAACATAAGGTTTATCAGTGTTGTAGTAGTGGGGTTAACCCAGTGAAAATACGCGACCTGATTAAATTTACTCAAAAAGAAGCGGATATCAATTATTTAAAGCACGATCGTTTATTTTTTAGAAAGCCTAAACGTCCTTTTATTATGGTTAGCAAAACGATTTTTTTAGCGATGATGAGTGCGGTTAAGCTCCCTGTTATGGGAATAAATAAAATTAGTAAATTATTTGGTGGTGATGCTCAGGGAGAAATATTGGAAAACCTTGATACTGCAATGAAATTATCAACGGTCTTTTCTTTTTATACTCAGCCCTCGTATATTTTTCATAATAAAAATTTAGTGGCGCTTCATAGCCAACTAAATGATTCGGACAAAGCTTTGTTTCCTGTCGATGCCACGTTAATTGACTGGGAAGAATATATTAGAAATATTCATATACCAGGGCTTAATAAATATGCTTTAAAAGAAAGAAAACCTTCTAAAAGAAAAATAATAGATACTCAGAAAAAAGCTAAAGCGGCCTAATCTATTCTTGGCGCTCTTTCTTGAGGGCGCTGGCTATAAACAGCCACTTCCTATTTCACAAAAAGTAATTATACTTCATAAGCATAGCAACTGTTTCTCAGGGCCTATTTTAAAATAAAGAGAAAATATCAGGATTAATTCTTACTTCTCGGTGTTTTTGGTATTAGCCAGCTTTATACCTTGGTCTAATTTAAAACTCACACGTTGAAGCGTAAAAAAGAATAAATAAAAACGGAACACGACGGGGAAAAAGATGAGTAAAGCTAAGGTGTACCCAGTTAAAGATACGGCAAAGGCCAGAGCACTGGTTGATGAAAAACAATATCAAGTTATGTATGACGAGTCAGTGAATAACCCTGATTCCTTTTGGGGTGAGCATGGCAAACGACTAGACTGGATCAAGCCTTATTCAAAGGTTAAAAACACCTCATTTGATCATACTGATGTATCAATCAAATGGTATGAGGATGGCACACTTAACGCCAGCGTAAACTGTTTAGATCGTCATCTTGCAACACGAGGTGATCAAACGGCCATTATATTTGAAGGTGACGACCCTGCAGATTCTCGTCATGTTACTTATCGCGAGCTCTATGAAGAAACCTGTAAGTTCGCTAATGTCTTAAAATCTCAGGGCGTAAAAAAAGGCGATATTGTTACCATTTACATGCCTATGATTGTAGAAACGTCGGTGGCTATGCTGGCATGCGCCCGAATTGGTGCAATGCACTCCGTTGTTTTTGGTGGGTTCTCCCCAGAAGCGTTAGCGGCTCGTGTTATCGATGGTGGAGCTAAATGGATTATCACGGCTGACCAAGGTGTGCGAGGGGGACGTGCTGTTCCTCTTAAGCGTAACGTTGATGAAGCCCTTAAGAACCCTGAGGTTACAACCGTTGAGAAAGTGTTTGTTGTAAAGCGAACAGGCGGAGACGTTAACTGGACTGAGGGGCGGGATGTTTGGTATCACGACCTAATGGCTGAGGCGAGCACTGACTGCCCTGCAGAAGAAATGAGTGCTGAAGACCCATTATTTATGCTTTATACCTCGGGTTCAACAGGCAAGCCAAAAGGAGTGCTACATACAACTGGCGGCTACATGGTTTATGCCTCGATGACTCACGAGTATGTATTTGATTATCAGGATGGTGATATTTACTGGTGCACCGCTGATTTTGGTTGGATCACGGGTCACTCTTATATTCTTTATGGTCCATTAGCCAACGGTGCGGTTACGGTCTTGTTTGAAGGCGTGCCTAATTACCCTGATAGCTCTCGTTTTGGTAAGGTCGTTGATAAGCATAATATCAATGTACTTTATACGGCTCCTACCGCTATCCGTGCATTAATGGCGGAAGGTGATCAATACATGAAACAGAGTACCCGAAAGAGCTTGCGCCTTTTAGGTTCTGTTGGTGAACCCATTAACCCGGAGGCTTGGGAGTGGTACTACCGCGTAGTGGGGGATGAGCGTTGCCCTATCGTAGATACCTGGTGGCAAACAGAAACCGGTGGCATATTAATATCACCGTTACCAGGTGCGACAGACTTGAAACCAGGTTCTGCCACCCGACCATTTTTTGGTATACAGCCGGCCTTGGTTGATAGTGAAGGCAATATTCTTGAGGGGGCCGTTGAAGGTAACCTGGTTATATTGGATAGCTGGCCAGGCCAGATGAGAACCGTTTTTGGTGACCATGAACGGTTCATTCAGACTTACTTCAGTACCTACAAAGGTACTTATTGTACCGGTGATGGCGCACGTCGTGATGAAGATGGTTATTATTGGATTACGGGCAGGGTAGATGACGTACTTAATGTTGCTGGCCACCGTATGGGTACGGCTGAAATTGAAAGTGCTTTGGTTTCTCACAAAGACGTCGCTGAAGCCGCTGTTGTAGGCTATCCTCATGATATTAAGGGGCAGGGGATTTATGTATATGTCACTGTAAATCATGATGTAGACCCGACGGATGAGCTTAAAAAAGAGTTAATTCAATGGGTCAGAAAAGAGATAGGGCCGGTTGCATCACCTGATATCATTCAGTGGGCGCCAGGTTTACCTAAAACCCGATCTGGTAAAATTATGCGTCGAATATTACGTAAAATTGCAGCTAATGAGCATGACAGCTTAGGAGACACCTCTACATTGGCAGACCCTTCCGTTGTTGATGACTTAATTGATAGCAGGGAAAACGCTTAAGATCAGCTGCCGCGTAACACGGGGCTTTAGATCCAAATAAGCTCCTTGTAGTCACTGATCTTGTCTATGAAAGTTTTTTCAAAAAGCTTTTGTTTTTAATGTGCGCTAACGGCATTGTAAATAGGAGTTTCAAAACAAAGCGCCTCGCCTGTGGCGCTATACGAAATGGGGACGAGTACGCTACTTAGCTGAAAAATCACGCAAGCAGGACTAGACGGATAACCGGAGAATGATTGATAAGGCCTATGTTGGGTCTTATCCAATTAACTAAAGGTTATTTACTATGAAATTCTTAGAAAATCCACTAGCAATCAATAATAATGATTTCCCTGAGTTTAGTGTTGGTCAAAGACCCTTTGGCGAACTGATGCTACTACTACCCGTTCGGGTTCCTCGCGGTAGGTTCGGGAACTATGGTTATGCAATTTACGACACTATGTTTGCCTCAATGCCAATCCTAAAGAGAGTTCAAGAGAATGATTCAGTCTCCTACTTCATAGCAATTGAACTCTATAAGAAAATATTTTAAATGACTCAGCTGGCGCTCAATATTGCAATCCTAGTGAATGTTAAAACTGGTGATCTGTGGGGTGGGCCAATGAAAGATCCAAAAGAAGTGGGGATGAAAGGCTGATTCTATCTGGAGAATGGGCAAGGCGACGGGTGGGCTGTGTTTATGAAAACTTAGATACTCTTAAGGAAAAAATAAGTGCTGAGTGCGAGCGCAAGGAACTCCTCAGAAATGGCACTGTAGGAATAGAAAACCTCCAAGTTTATAACGATGAAACGAGAGCTTATTACCGGATGAATGAAATCACAGGTCGCCACTTTTGGCTCTGTGGAGGATTTCGCTACTTGTTGAATAGCTGATTATGAACCACCGAAATAGCCGTCCGGGAGCTCGAAGACTCCATCGTTTTAATGTGACAGCTGGCTAGCTAAAAGAAGTGGAAGAATTAGTATTAAATGCCTGCGGAAGTGATGGGGTTAAAAACCTTCAACACGACGCCACACGAAAAAAAGTCGAAAGACAGCCCTTCTTATTGGCTCCGGAGAGCGAAAATACAAGGAACCTAGCCCCGTAAAGGGCTAGGAGAGAAGTCACAGTAAAACAACGATTAGCATTGCGATTGCTCGCATAATAGCTGCTATATCAACTGTAACCGCAAATTCCTTTGTCTGTACTTTTATCATTTCATAGCTCCTGCTATGACCTGAAGCGCTGCAGGTAGTTAGCCCGACTTTTATATACCGTCTTGCAAAAACGGTTGCTTGAGCTTTAACGCGTGTAGGCTCAGGCGGCAGGTAGTTAATGGGAGGATCTTTCAAACGCACCCTGTATCTACCCTTCAGCTCCGCACTAACGGAACGTTCAGTTTAGTGTACTGAAATTACATTATAATTAGTTGGTATGATTTTTGCTATAACAGGATTAAAAATATATTGAATATATTGAAATGAGGTCTTACTGAACATTTCTGCATCCCCCACCTAAAACACCGCCTGAAAACCGTATCTTAAGCAGGGTATGTGTTAGTCGAGATTGTTGTTCCTAGTTGCATCCGGATTGGATACAGGGGTTTTAATTCCGTTTACATTCCTAACATGGTAATTGTCATAATTACCGCTCTCGATTTCTCTCACAAATCCCGCTCTGGACATATCTGCACCAGTGCAATTATCGTGAAATTGTTTGTTTCTTCCTGAATCACTTTCGTCCGTTACTGTTACGCGCTTTCTAGCCATAATGAAACCCTCATGGATAATTTAAGATACGCAGGACTACTAACTCTGACTATTTGATTATATCTATATAACAAAAGTAGTCAAGAGGTAGTAACACAACAAAATGTGCAATATTGTCTAATTTATATCTATATGTTGTGTTTTATGCCCTTTCGTAGACAACGAGAGCCAGCACCACCAAAACAAGCGTCCTTCGGTGTCTCGGCCTATTATGATCGACAATAGCCAGCTTTTACGGAATAGGAGCTAGAAAGGTTAGTAGTTGCTAAAAGAGCGTAAGAAGGAGGCATGAAACATTCGTGAAACATCCGAAAATCAAATATACAGGGTATTTCGAGATATACACATAGCCGAGAAACAAGCGGGTCCCATGCAGCGCATGCTGCGCCCCACACCTTTTTCCGACCTCTGGAATGTGTTTTGTAGGCAATCTATAGCTTCCTTTTTCTAACTTCAGGGGTGATATTCATTTATTAAACTCTTAAGAAAGTACAACATTATTAGTAATAAGATATATTATAAGCAATATTAAGGTTTATTATGTGTGATATTAAATAATCAAAACAATAGCTTAGAGAAATAGGCTTATTTATATTAAATTATGCGCCTTTTAGCCTTTACATAATTAAGCGCATTATGCATACTTGCTATCAGATTAAATAACTTATAGGTGGTTTCATGGCTAAGCCGATAGATTATCCGAGAGCGTCATTGACAAATAGCTTACAGCTTGCGCAAGCTGTCGATGAGCTAGGCGGTAAATGCAGCATTGAAATGGCCGCAGAGAAACAGAACAAAAAGGTAGGTGGATCTTTTCAGGCTTTAGTAGGAGCCACCGCCAAATTTGGACTGGTTAGTAGTAAGAAGGGACAGCTTGAAGTCAGCGCTTTATATAGGGATCATAAACTCGCATATAACGAAGAAGAGGCAGATATTGCCTTAACTATAGCTTTTCTAACACCACCTCTATTTAGAGCTATTTTTGATAGGTTTGAGGGCAGAGAGTTGCCTATGAATCATTTTGAGAAGCTTTTGATTCGAGAGTTTAATGTCCCAGAGCAAATAAGCTCAAGAGTCTCAAAGTACTTTCTAGAAGGGGTGAGACAATGCTCTCTCCTAGATGTTGATAATAAATTAAGCGCAAGAGTTTCAAGCAGAAGCGCAACTTCTGACTCTAAAAATGAGTATGATGATGAGTATTATGACGAAGGTGAAATAGAAACTTCTGAAGAGCCTCAGAAGTCAGAGATCAACAAAATAATTGAACATTCAGATTTAAAACAGGATGTTATAGAAGAAGATGGAAAGTTCTCTGTAAGAATAAAAGGTCCAGGTATGGACTCTGTAATAGTTGTTAACGAAGAAGAAGACCTTTTGATTATTAAGGCAATGCTTAAAAAAGTTGAAAAAAGACTTGCTGCAGCGGCTGAAGCCGACTGGGGCGATAATGATTGAAAATAGTAAAGCGCTTACGTCTGCAAACGTAAGCGCTTTTTTAAAATCTTCTACGGGCGATTGGAGTTGCTCAAAGGAAGGCCAGACCAAAAGACCAATAGAAAACATGTTTAGCAATATGATTTTGGCGGTTAAAGAGGCTGGTGTCAAGGAACTCCATTGGAGATTTAAACAATGGGAACTCCTCCTTTTCCGGCTCCGGCTGGTTTCCGCTGGGTGTTTTGCAAGTCGTTTAAGCATTGGCGATCAGGTAAACAGGTATATCCTAAAAAATCTGACTGTTTTTGCTTTCTAGTGCGCGCGTAACACCATTGAGGGAGCAGTCACCTGCTCCCTCAACCCTAAGGTCTTAACTAAACCATTTTTCTTTGAGTACTGCCCTGCATTTTAATGCAATTTCTCCACAGTAATATGTAGCAAATATCATCGCTAGTACCATTACCCCTGAGGCAAAGCCAGCCACCCCGAATTCTTGAGCTTTATTCGCCGCATTTATGTACTCTGGAATGATTTCTTTAAGAGCAAAAGCATAATACGCGGCAGGTAACGCAGTACTGGACAGCATCAGAAAAACTAGTATTGGAGGCATGTCTTGAAAAGAACTGTAACTCGGAACTACGTTGCGAACTCTTCGGTAAATATTCATTAGATTCATTTTATAGTCTCCTAATTGTTTTTGTCTCAATGACTATACCTGACTATTCCTTGTGCAAAAAACATTTATGCTGTTGTTTTTCATTATTATTCATCTAGTTTGTGAGATTTTATTTTTATTGGCTCTGGGTGTGTGAAACCCGATGTGTTTTGAACTGTAGTTGGTTGAACGAGCCGCGTCCGTACGTGTTTCAGTCTATTTTCGTACAAAACATATAATTCACACGATATATCTCTCCGTGTTTTCCTAAAAAGTGACGCCATCGCGCGCGCGCGACGTTGACCGTATTGAATACCTATTGGAGACACAAAAATGAACTTTGACGAAGCATATGCTAACCACTCTTTCGAGCAACTGAATAACGCATTCACTGACATTATGAATTCAAACGTATCCGATGCCGATTCTGGTAATCGTTTACTCGCAATTACTGCTGCTAAAAGTAAATTCTCATCTGCGACCCCTCTTACTGCCAATGAACGTGCTGCTGCCAGTAAATCAGCTGGTGATGCGAAACATGCGGAGGAACTTGCTGGATTCAAGCAAAAGATTACTGAGGCTGAGGCTACTGGTGACACTGTTAGCGCCAATCGCCTCAAATTAGAGTTAGAGGATTCGGTCAAAGCTGCGAACGACGTTAAGTTAAAGACGACAGCTGCTAATACCCGCAATAAAGCTCAGTGGGACGCGCAAGAAACCCTTGATGCAGAGATTGCTACACACAATATGGCAATGCAAGAGATGCGGGAAGGTTCAACAGAAGCGGCAGAAGCTACCCGTCAACTTAATGAAATGACAGGTAAACGTGCCCGTATGAATCAACAACATGGTGCATCCTCTCAACTACCGTTTACGCAAGAAGAATTAGCCGCTGCGGCCCCAAGTGCAGCCTAAAAGTTATACGCACCCCGCGTACTTGCTGTCAGATAAAACTGGCAGCCTTTTTATTAAACACAGATTCATATTGGAGATAATTATGAGTGTTTCGTATTCAAATATTTCATCACTAGCACAAGACATAACAGCTAAAATTGCTAAAGTCGATGGCCGTTTAGAACGAATAGCAATAGGTTTAGAGAAGCGTTACGGGGCTGTCGACGGCAAGAAACGCGATGACCTTTTGGCCGACCAAAGTGAGCTCACTGATCATCGTGCAGTTCTAGTTGCGGAATTAGCGATAGTGTCCGCTTAGAGTTACCTCCGGTGATACGTTAACAAGGACGTTGATGCATCATTTATTGGCTCTATTGGGAGGCTAACATGGCTATGGTCAATGATTTAAGGTATGCAGCCTTGTCCGGTGAGGGTTATGGGAAGCATATATCGGACGCAACTAACAACTGGCTATTATTCGCGACCGGAACGATTGAGCCTACTGCTACAGTTGATTTGTGGGACACGTTATTTGATCAGGATGGTATTGCAGACGGGCAACGAAATGATCGACAGTACGCTTGGTACATATTCCAAGGTGCAGTCGGTAGCACTCTTAATGATGCAGCATACGACTACTGGTTTAATAGGGCTAATCCACCATAGGAGATTACAATGGGCGTATTAGGTAGAACTCACAAACGTAAGTCGATTGAGGACGTAACTGGGCGTAATACCGAAGACAGTTACCCATATTACTCAGGTTCACCTGGCAGTGATGCTGAACTCTGCAGTCGTGTCGATGCGATTGAAGCAGAAAGCGGTAGACCTCATGTAAGTTGCCTTGAGGACAGGCAAAAGCGACCTTACCGTCGTTTATAATCTTTACGTGCGACGTCGCAAAAAGGCATAAATAGCATGAAACGTAGAGTACCTATGATCGGAGCCAAAATGACACCTAGCGAAGCCGAGGCCGTAGACTACATCGAGTTGATGTACGACCAGAAGTTAAAGAAAAAGCGTAGGCCGAAATTTTTGATAGGTGCGGCAAAAGCCATCGTATTAAAGTACGGTTCGGCTGACAACGAATTCGAAGATGTTCTGTTGGCTCTCAAATTGATCGAGTCCGAGTTAAAGCAAACTCTTGGCTGCAACAGTATTAGCTGGACGTTAAACTATCCAGCACCAAAGAACACTGTGTCTCCTAACGTAGTGTAAAGTCCTGAACTTAATACATTCAGGCAATAAAAATCTAAACATCACCCCTTGTATGTTTTAGATACTGACCTGTCGTCCTACCCCTTAGTGGCGACAGGTTCAGTTTACGCCACTGCATATAGCTTACTCTTTGATAAACGATATTCAGTGATTGCTGCTGCCAGCATTTCATCCCACTTAGCGGTCATTTCAACTTTCAAATCAATCTGCTCTGAACGATCATAATGGCGACTAGCGACCGAGTTATTGGAGTGACCCTGCAGTACATTACGGTGTTCGAGACTGACACCCGCATCACCCATTAGAGTTTTCCACGCACGACGCATTGTTTTCGGGGTGATATTGTCAGTGAGTTCGAAGTCTGTGCGAATTTTACGCCATGTATCATTAAGAGCCTTGTAGCCGAGAGCCGTTTGGCCATTGGATGTATTACCGCGAAATATGACCTCGTCTTTTCCTATGTTGGCTCTGGCATCGAGCAAGTCCAGCGCCATGTTTAGGTGCGTACCTCTTACAATAGAATGCGGCCTTCCTGTCTTAGTGCGGCCTATGTGAATGATGCCAGTGCCTTGCACCTCCTGAATGTCTGCCCATCGTCGACCAAGGGTATCATGTCCCCGATTTCCTACAGCTGCTATGTGACTTCTGACAGCTGCAATGTTGGCAACTCGCCCGTAATTTTCTGCTTCCACCCAAATGCAAGCGATATCCTGCAGGGTGGGGTAAACATCATCGGCAATAGTGCCTTGAACAGGGGCGATAGCATTCACAGGATTTACAGTAATACCAAAATCCAGTAAAGAATCTATGCGTAGGTTAAACGGAGCCTTTAAACCGAACTCAAATAAAGCCCTAGCGTACTGTCGAACGATATTGCATTGGCCGTTAGAACCATGCTCAATTATCCGTTTCAGGCAGTCATAAATATCTTGGGAGGTGACTTCGTTAGCAGGCATAGAGCCAAGGTAGTCGATAACATTGGGTTCTAATGCGCGTTCAATGTAGTAGATTGAGCGGACGCCTCGCACGCTACAATCTTTAATGTATTCGTCGAAAAGGTCGCGGACTGTTCCAACTTTCTTTGGCTCATCTACAGGTTCATTTGGGTCTATGCCTGCTTCAACTTTCTCCCAAACTTTAGCGCCTTTAATTCTGGCGTCTTTAATGCTGGTAGCGGGGTAGGTTCCAATCTTATGAAACTTGCGCTGTCCGTTGAACTTATACGCTACAGCCCATGTGCGTTTACCAGTTGGGGTTAATGAAAAATGCAATCCTTGCACAATTCCGGTGGCATCATAATAGCGGGTTAATGTCCGGTCCGGTATTAGACCTTTGATACCCCTATCTGTGTAATTTATTGTAGCCATATCGTCTCCTAGAACCTATCATTATCAGTATGTTATTCACGCCGTAGTGCTTCGTTGTCTACGCTGTTGTGCCTCGTTGTCTATGACTAAACGTGGCAGTACGTGATAAAAATTAAAACATGTCAGACTATTTAGGCACAATATTGTGCCTGTAAGGCATTGTTAATCAACGGTTTTCGGAACAGGACGTTGTTATAGATGACAGGAAGTGACGGTACGTGACAGGAGAAAAAATACGATGAGCTATAAGATCATTATTGCAGATGATCACCCTTTGTTCCGTGCAGCCTTAAAACAGGCTGTCGGGCAAGCGGTAGATAATGTAGAGGTTATTGAGGCCGATACTATTGCAGCGTTGCAGCATTCCGTTGAAAACTGCCCCGAAGCTGATTTAGTGTTGCTTGATCTCAATATGCCTGGTGCACATGGTTTCTCGGGACTCGTATTTATGCGAGGTCAGTATCCTGGCTTACCTGTAGTAATGGTTTCTGGCACTGAAGAAATTCAGGTGATTCGTAAGGCCATTGATTATGGTGCATCGGGCTTTATTCCAAAGTCTGCTTCATTGCAGTTAATTGCTGAGGCTATTCAGGCGGTATTGAATGGCGATGTTTGGTTACCTGAAGGGGTGCAAAGTAAAATAGATAGAGCCGCCCCTGAAGTTAGTGACCTTTCAGAAAAA
>JQIA01000202.1_pt1 | contig 27535 bp, 21 predicted proteins | sample 811431 | NCBI WGS metagenome assembly JQIA01 (sample SAMN02998118, study PRJNA258478) | marine sediment metagenome | biome: marine; feature: seafloor; material: sediment; isolation source: oil-polluted sediment collected from 3 locations (0.5 km, 0.7 km and 0.9 km)... | place: USA: Gulf of Mexico ...
CAAAATGATGATGATGATGATGATGACTGATTTAATATGATATTATTAAAGGAACTACTCAATTGTAGTTCCTTTTTTTATAACTTTTTTGTCAGCAGATAGACAAATGCTACAATAACTTGCTTAGAACTTCCAATCAGTTCTTATACTTTTTATTATCTTTAAAAAAACAAATGACTCTAATTTTAAACATATTATTAATTGTTATTTTTGCCTCAATTTCAATCCTCCATTTCTATTGGGTTTTTGGTGGTAAAAAAGGGCTTGATAAGGCATTACCAACAAATACAAATGGTAAAAGGATAATGAATCCTTCAAAAATTACAACTGCTATAGTTGCTGTTGGTTTGTTCTATTTTTCTTTTTACTATTTTTTAAACCTGAATGTATTTAAAATAGCACTACCTGAAATACTGCTTAAGTATACAGGCTGGGTAATTCCTTCCATTTTTGTTTTAAGAGCCATTGGTGATTTTGAATATGTTGGCTTTTTTAAAAAAATTAAAACTAGTGAATTCGCAAAATTTGATACTACCTATTTCTCACCACTTAGTTTAATAATTGGATTTCTAGGGTTCTTACTACAAATCTTATTTTAAAGGTAAAATACTGTGTTATAACGCCCTATAAAGTAACTGTAAAATAATTTTACTATATTTGATTACCTACTAACTAGGAATTTCATCTTAAATTTAAGGTTTCACCTTTTATTTATTATAACACGAACTCCGATCTATTTTAAATTATTTTCAGTTGTACAATAAACTATTGTATGGCTACATTATTACTACTAACTAAATTTTTTATTATGATTAAAAAAACAATTTCATTATTGATGTTGGTTCTTATGGTATTTGGTACTGTTTTAACCGTAAACTCACAGGATAAATCTTATATTATGTGGGAAAGTATTACACTAACACCTGATAATACCAATTTAAAAGTGCTAGGAGAAAATATGAGAAAGCACAACCAAAAATATCACAAAGAAGGTCCCTATAAAGCCTACGTATATAACATTTCTACTGGGCCAAATATTGGTAAATTAGTATGGGAAATGGGGCCATTAACGTATTCTCATTTAGACGATAGACCTTCTGAAGGAGGTCATGACACCGACTGGAGAGATAATATTATGCCGTATGTACGAAAAATGTCTAATGGCGAATATTGGAAAAAGGACAAAGAGCTTTCAAATACCGATATGTTAGACCCAGACACTAATTCACATCCATTATTATACATAAGGTACCATGAAGTTTATAAGGGAGAGGGGCACAATGTAAAACATTTACTAACTCAAATTAGTAAAACTGTAAAATCCATGGAAGGTGAAAATCCTTGGAGTGTATACTACAACGAATTTCAGCAAGGCTATTCAATTGGAAGACATATTGCTACTATAAGCCTTTATAAAAAATGGGCTGAGTTAGATGATGATGCTAGTTTCAAAAAGGCTTTTATTGCTGTAAATGGTAAAAATTCCTGGGAACCATTCCTCGAAAATATGAATGATACATTTTCTAATAGCTGGGATGAAATATGGACTTACAATCCAACTCTAAGTGGTCATGACTAATAATGTTGATAGATTTGTAGCAGTCTACAACTCTTATGTGTCATCCTGAGATTGTCAAAGGGAGCGCCACTAAAACAAAAGGAACTACTTTCAAGTAGTTCCTTTTGTTTTAAAAACTTCCCTGTTTTACATAAATAACAAATTAAGAACTGAACAACAACTTCACTAATTTCTAAAACATAAAACATTGTTTGATAACATACTACATTCATTTAATAAATATATTTTTTATATTTGACTAACAAATTTCTAGCACCATTATCTTAAATAAAGCTTTCCTTATATATACTTTATTTATTATATCATTGAACTCCGAATAATCTCAATCTTTTTTAAAAACTAATTTCGCTGTTATGATATCAAAGACCTACAAACTAAATTACTTACATAAAATAATTTTCTTTTTATTATTTATTCTCAGTTTCTTTATCTGCGACGCACAAAAATTAACACAACAAAACGGATTAAACACCATAGAATTCAAAACTCCTGAAGGAACAATCTATACTTACCTTCCTAATAAATTTGTAATAAATCAACAAATATCTGGTACCGTTATTTCACAACCAAATGGAAGTTCTGAAAAACAACTTAAAAAAAATTTAAAAAAACTAAGCTCCTATATACTTCAAATAGGAACTTCCTCAACTACTATTGCAAATCCCGTTTTTTCCTTAATAATGAATGAAGAAAACTCAATACCTCTACAATTGAAAGATCCAAAGGGTAACATTATTGCTACCCAACAAGTACTTTTAGAAAATGTTGTTGGAGCTTCTCAAATTAGTTTTCCAAAAACATTAGTCTCCGAAAACCGTTCTCAAATTTATGGCGATTTCGATGGAAATCTTTTAACAACCAACTTAAAGGTTGGAGGTAAACTCCTAAGTATATTGGCTGAATCTCCTGTTCAAACCTTATTTCAGTCTCCGTTGTTAGAAGTTGCACCAACTGAATTGGTATTAATTGAAAATGGAAAAGAATACACCTCTCCTATCCAAATAATTGGAATGGAATTTACTGCTGATAAATTGAAATTAAAAAAAGGTGAAGGGACTAATATTCACATTACAATAAAAGGTCTAAACACTGTTAAAGAAACTGTAGACTTTGTTCTAGACAATGTTAGTGTACCTGTAATAACTTTACAAGGTGGTAATCATCAAGAACTTATTTTTTATCCAGGAGAGCAAGAAGCATTTTCAAAAAGTTGGAGAATCCAAAGTCTTAAATCTGGCGGATTTAATCTTATCGCCAAACTCACAGTTCCTGACACTCCTTTTCTTACCAAAGTAAAAGACCCTGAGAAGCCAATACTTGTAGAAGATGATACTATTGATATTTCTAATTGTAAAGAAGGTACATGGAGATATAAAACAAGTACATCAACAAAAACTTGTGTTTGGCTGCTACCTACCTCTCCAAAAATTAATATTACTTCAGCTTCAGAACATGGTAAATATGCTGTACCAGGTGCAGAAGATTTTTTAGGAAACCTTTCCAAAATATTTGGAGCAATTGATGATCTTATGAACCTAAATCTATTACAAGCTGCAACTGATCTTGCAGGAATTCCAACATCTCCTATGGGCTATGCTAGTTCAATTACGGGTATTGGTGGAAAAGCAACAAAAGCAGCTGCACGCTGGGGTAGAGAAAACGCAAAAAAACTATTAAACATTTCTGCTAAAATTACAATGCAGCAAATAACTGTTAAATGTGCTCCAATAGAAATTTGCAAAGACGGCGTTTGGATTGATGCTGGTTTATGGCCTATAGGTAAGCCTACAATTGTAAACCTTAATACAATTTCTTACACCGATCCTTTAAATAGAAACAAATCGTTTTCTGGAAAACAACTTGCAGGTCAAATGAGAATGATAATGAATTGGTATAAAACAAAAGCAAAAGGTTTAGATGAATACATCAAAAACCCTTGTAATTGCAAACTAGAAGAAACCACAACAACTATCGACAAACCTAAAACAATTATCAAACCCAAGAAAAAAAGTTGTGAACCAATTCGAGAAAAAATTGGTAAAACAAAAGAAGGAATAGCATATGGCGAAAGTCAAATAAAAAAGTTCAAAGCAGACATCGAAGCTAAAACGAAGGAACTAGAACAACAAAAAATCGACTGGGAAAAATCTAAGGCAACTGCTAATTTAAAAATAAAAGAAGCTAAAAAAGAAGTAAAACTTGCAAATGACGCATGGGATAGGCTATTAGCCAATGCTGGTTCTTACACAAAAACATTGTACGAAAAGAGGGGAAAAGAAATAATAGAACGCCAATCTAAAGCTAACGCTAATTTAAAAACAGCTGAAAATGAACTTAAAAGTCTAAATAAAAAATTCCAATACGATATTACAACACTAGAGGCTATTATTGAACTTAATAAAAAAACTATTGCCGAATTTCAAGGAATTATTGACACTCAAAAAAAAGAATTAATAATACTTGAAGGGCAGCTCAAAGATTGTTTAAGGACAGGCGGAATATAAAATATTTAAAAGACGACATATCATTCTTAAAGGTCTTTAATTTTACAATTACTGTAACTTATATTACCTGTAAATAGTAAACCTAAATAAACATTTATAGTGCATTATTTGGTAAATTTGATAAAATCTTAAAAAACCGATTAAATTATGAGTAAACCTAACGTCTCAGCTATTGTTAAATCTTTCGTATTATGTACGTTAATAACTTTAACAGGCTGTAACCAAAACAACAATAAAGAAGCAGCAATGGATAGCTCAAATATTTTATTAGAAGCATGGTCAGGGCCTTATGGAGGTGTTCCTGCATTCGATAAAATGAACATAGACAACATCAAATCTGCCCTAGAAATAGGAATGGAACAAAACCTTAAAGATATTGATGTAATTACTGAAAATTCTGAAGCTCCAACTTTTGAAAATACGATTGAAGCTATGGAAAAAGCCGGAAAAGTATTGAAAAGAGTTAGAAGGTATTATGGTATTTGGAGTGCTAATTTATCGTCTCCTGAATTCAGAAAAATTCAAGGTGAAATGGCGCCAGTTCTATCTGAGTTTCAATCAAAGATATCACAAAACAACGCATTGTTTATGCGAATTAAAGCAGTGTATGACAACTCATTAGTAACACCTCTTGATGATGATCAACAACGAGTGGCACTTCTTATTTATGAACGTTTTGCTATGAATGGTGCGGAATTGGGCGATGAGAAAAAAGCACGTTATGCAGCTATCAACAAAGAGCTTTCAACACTGTACACAAATTTCTCAAATAATATCTTGGCTGATGAAGAAAATTATGTTGTCTATTTAACAAAAGATGAATTAAGCGGTTTATCTGATGGTATGATTAAGTCTACTGCAAAAATAGCTACTGATAAAGGGCAAGAAGGAAAATATGCAATTACAAATACACGTTCATATATGTCTCCTTTCTTAACTTATTCCAATGAAAGAGCATTAAGAGAAAAAGTCTGGAAAAATTATTATTCTCGTGGTGATAATGGTGATGAGTTTGACAATAATAAAAATGTAGCAGAAATTTTAAAACTGAGAAAAGAGCGTGTAGCGCTTCTAGGTTTTGATAATTATGCAGACTGGCGTTTGCAAAATAGAATGGCAAAAACTCCTGAAAATGCGTTGGAATTAATGAATGCTATATGGCCTTCAGCTATTGCAAGAGTTAAAGAGGAAGTTGCAGATATGCAGGCGATTGCAAATAAAGATAACATAACTATTCAACCTTGGGATTATCGTTATTATGCAGAAAAAGTAAGAAAACAAAAATACGATCTAGATTCTGATGAAGTAAAAGAATATTTACAATTAGACAAACTTACACAAGCATTGTTCTTTGTCGCTGGAGAAATTTTTGATTACAGCTTTACTCCTGTCCCTGAAGGTACAGTTCCTGTTTTTCATGCAGATGTAAAAGTTTGGGAGGTTACAAATAAAACCACTGGAGATCATATTGGACTCTGGTACTTGGATCCTTTTGCAAGAAAAGGAAAACGATCTGGTGCTTGGGCAACTACCTATAGAAGTTATTCTACTTTTGACGGTAAAAAAAATGTACTAGGATCTAATAATTCAAATTTTGTTAAACCAGCTCCAGGTGAACCATTACTTGTATCTTGGGATGATGCTTCAACTTTTTTACATGAATTTGGACATGCGCTTCACTTCTTTTCATCAGAAGTAAGATACCCAACTTTAAATGGTGGTGTAAGAGATTATACTGAGTTTCAATCGCAAGTATTAGAGCGTTGGCTATCTACTGATAAAGTAATCAACCAGTTTTTAGTTCACTATAAAACTGGGGAACCAATGCCTAAAGAATTAATTCAAAAAATTAAAAAAGCTTCCACTTTTAATCAAGGGTTTGCTACAACTGAATATTTAGCTTCAGCGTTAATGGATATGAAATATCATATGACTGATCCTACAAATATTGATGTAGATGCTTTTGAAAAAGAAACATTAGCAGCAATGAATATGCCTAAAGAATTGGTAATGCGTCATCGTACACCTCATTTTGGACATGTTTTTTCTGGTGAAGGATATGCTACTGCATATTACGGTTATCTATGGGCAGATGTACTAACTTCTGATGCCGCTGAAGCTTTTGCTAACGCACCAGGTGGGTTCTATGATAAAGAAGTTGCAGCTAGAATGGTGAAATATTTATTTACTCCTAGAAATGCTATGGATCCTGCTGAAGCCTATCGGAAATTTAGAGGACGTGATGCTAAAATTGATGCTATCATGAGAGATCGAGGTTTTCCAGTTCCAAAAAGCTAAGAGCTTAAATTCATAAAATAGTTAAAAGGAATTACAGAAATGTAATTCCTTTTTTTGTTTCTATAGAATTCACTAACTTGTGTATTCAAATTTTCAGCATAAATTAAACCTGTGAGCCATGATAAAAAAAGCAACACTTATCAGTAAAAATTCACTAGCGTCATCTATTCTCTTATTTTTTCTAATTGTTGGATTTCAAAATTACAGTTTTGCAACAAACAACATAGAAAATGACACCATTGGATTTTACAAATACAAAGGAAAGGTTATTAATAGCAAGACAAAAAAAATATTGGTTTTTGCTTCTTTAAGTATCAATGGTACTAATATTAGTACAATTACAAATACTCAAGGAGAGTTTTTGTTAAAAGTCCCAAAAAAGTATTCCAACGCAAAAATTACCATATCTTTTTTAGGATATACAAGTAAAGTTTTAGATATATCTGAATTTAAAAGCTCTAAAACAATCATAAAACTGGAAACATATATTGAGGAGCTTTCCGAAATTCGAATCAATATCAAAGATGCAAAATCTCTCATCTTAGAAGTATTAAAAAAAAGGAGGGATAATTATTTTGATGAGCACACTACTATGACTGCCTTTTATAGAGAAACAATTAAAAAAAGGCGAACATATGTGTCACTTTCAGAAGCAGTTATAGAAATAAACAAACAGCCTTACACATCTACTAGAGATGATTTTATAAGGTTGTTTAAAGCTCGTAAAAAAACTAACTATAAAAAATTAGATACTGTCGCTTTTAAACTTCGAGGAGGACCTTTTAACACACTGTACATTGATATTATGAAAAATACATTAATGTTCTTTACAGAAGATATGACTGACATCTATGATTTCACTTTTGCGAAGTCAACTAAAATTGATAATCGCCCTATTTATGTGTTAAACTTTAAGCAAAAGGCTCATATTACTGCTCCTTATTTTTATGGAAAATTATATATAGATGCTCAAACACTGGCCTTGACAAATGCTAAGTTTAAATTAAATCTTGAAAACAAAAAAAAGGCTAGCAGATACTTTATTATTAAAAAACCTAAAGGAGCAAATGTACACCCTGTTGAAGCAACCTACCAAATTGATTATCGTGTTAAGGATGGCAAGTGGTATTATGGGTATAGCAGGATACAACTTGGCTTTAAAATAGATTGGGATAAAAAACTGTTCAATACCATCTACAATACAACCATAGAAATGGCAGTAACCAACTGGGAAAAAAATATTTCAAAAAAAATGATTAGGCCTAAAGATCGATTAAGACCTTCTGTTATTATGAGCGAAAGAGCTTCTGGTTTTGCTGATACTCAATTTTGGGGAGAATACAACGTTATTGAACCAGAAAAGCCAATTGAATCAGCTATTAAAAAAATTAGAAAACAGTTAAAAAGAATTAATAATAATTAAATTATAGGTATTCAATTTTAAAAAAGAAGCTTTCTAAAAAATGAAATTCCCGTCAACCTGAACTTGTTTCAGAATCTCATAATAATTGATAGTTAATTTGATGAGATTCTGAATTAAATTCAGAATGACCAATTTCGTTATTTTTAGAAAGCCTCTTTTGTTTTTTATGCTACAAGCATTACTCTAAATCTAGTGTACTTGCTCCTTGTTCAAAAATAACATCAACAGGAATGTTTGCATTGCTCAACTTATCCAAATCTTTTTGTAGATCTTCAGAAATCAATCCTTTTTCGGTAACTAATTTTGCAACTCCATCATAATCCCCATTTCCTTGTAATGTCAAAATTAAATTTGATAAATCTTTCATTGCGTCTTCCATTTTATCATAATCTACTTTATAGGTTCCATCATCATTTTTAGTAAATGCTCCTTTTTCTTTAAAGAAATTAAAACGAATCATATTGGCTTTTCCATGTGCACTTGAAGCACCAAAACGAACAGAACGAAATATACTAGTCATAAATGTGGTCATATAATCTTTCATATCTCCATCTATTTCACCTTTCTTGTGCAACTGTTGCACCATATACAATCCTAAAACATCTGCTTTTCCTTCTTCTAAAGCGGAAGCTAATTCTTTTAATGAATTTCTTACAGAACCTTTATTATTTATTGTGTTTTTTATTCCTAAACCGTGTGCAACTTCATGGAACATTGTATTTGCGAAAAATGCATCAAATGTGATATATTTTCGTTGGCTTTCATCAATTAAGCTTTTGGAAATTGGCACTAAAATTTTATCAAATTTAGCACGCATTGCATTTTTTAATTGCAATCTTCTTGTCCCTTTTTGTAATTGAACTTCTTCATCATTTGGTAAATTAATAGCAATGGTTTTACTTCCTGCATTGCAATCTCCAGCATAAAATACAACGTCATATGCATTCAAATCTGAATCGGTTCCGGGAGTTTCTTTTTTATAGGCTTCATCTACTGGTAATCCTAGTTGTAATTCAGGCAAAAACTGAGCAAAACGAGCTAGTTTTGCACTCCACTTTTGATCTTTTATTAAAACATACCCTTCATGTGATGCTTTATTTCCAAACAATTGATCTTCATAAGTTTCAATTGGACCAATTACAATATCAAGTGTGTTTGTTTTCATATCCATCCAAGCCAAATCACTTTGTTGGTAATTATCATCTAAAACTGCTTGAGCTCGCAATTCTAAATATTTTTTTAATCCGGAATTTTCAGCCAAATCTGCTGCTTCTAACAATAAATTAGAAACTTCTTTAACTTGATTTTCAAATTGTTTATGATATGGAATGGTATACAAACCACCCTCTTCATTTCTTCTTATAAAGGTGTACAAACTTGATTTACTTTCATCCTTGAAATTTTCAAATTCTTCTTTGGTTATATCAGCTGGATAATAATTAGCTCCTTTTGGCTTTTCGCCAATTCCTTCTACAAATGGTGCATTACCATCTAATCTATCCCAAGGACCATAATTAATTTCAACGAATTTTTTTGTGTCTTCATCTGAAATACTATTTAAAAGTTCCTCTTTATTTCCATAAGCTTCATACCAAAATAATTCATTCATTTTATTGGCAGCCTTCATTAAAATTGGTAACATTTTTTGTTCATTTTCAGTTAAAACACTCACATCAGAAGTTAATTTAAAAGAAACATATTTACTCAGATTTTTTTTCATATCGGTCATATTATCTTCAACTGTAACCTGTTTTTTTGGTTTTCTTGCTTTATCATTTTCCTGACAAGAGAATAGGATAGTTAAAAGCATTAATAGTGCTATTTTTTTCATGATTCTTATATTTTCTTAATGTTATCTATTATGGTTTGAATTCTATTTTTATCTATATTATACTTGGCGTCAGATGCTGTTTTTTCTGGAAACTGTTCAATCATGACTGTGGTTGATGGGAATGCAAATTCTACACCCAATTTTGATGCTAAATTCAAAATTTCTATATGCAAACTATGCTTTGAAGCTTGCTCCCTATTCCAATCCAATGCTGTAAAATATACATTCACCAGTATTAACAGTGCTGAATCTCCAAAACCAGTAAACTCTACATTAAATGCATCATCACGAGTTGCAGGGTGCAATTCAATAATTTTCCGTACTCCCAATACAAAAGCATCAATAAGCTCTGGTGGTGTATCGTAACGCACTCCTAATTTTGTAGTATATCTTCTATATGCCCGTAACCCTTTATTATTCACAACCATCTCTGACAACGTACTATTTGGTATTTGATATACTGAGGTGTCAGCTGCACGAACTGTTGTTGAACGAAATCCAACTGTTTCAACCGTTCCTACTACTTCCCCAGCTTCAATCCAATCACCTATATGAAATGGTTTATCAACAAAAATCATCACTGTTCCTATCAGATTTTTAACGGTATCTTGAGAAGCCAATGCAACGGCAATACCACCAATAGATGCTCCCGCGATTACAGTAACAGGCTCTATTCCAAACAGCGTAAGCAGTTTTAAAAACCCAAGAAAAATTACAACCCCTGTTAAGAAGTTATTCAATATTGGAACTAACTGGTCATCTAATTTTCCGTGTGTGGATTTAGCAAAATCTGCATAGATACTCATAAACACCTGTACTAATTTTAGGAACACATATATCCAAAAAACAGTAATCATTATGTTTAAGGCCAAGTACAAAACTGCATACACATCTAGATGGAGCAGTAATGAAGGCAATAGTAATTTAATTACCCAAATCAACAATAACAACACAATTGGCCTTGTTAATTTTTTCAAAGCGGACTTAATATTTTCACTAGACTTATGAATAATTAGGTATTGTATTTTCTGCAAAATATGAAATACAATTTTCCGAAGTATAAAGAATAAAACAGTACTTATAAGTACTAAAATCAACAATCCTAAATACTGCCATAATTCTACTTTAAACAATTTCTTATGTCCAAATTCTGGAATAATTTGCTGTAATTTCTCTGTGTGCCAAGGGTACATACTTTCATAAAGTTCATTTACTTTTGAAGTTGTTTCAGAAGAATAATACCAGTTCCGTCCAATTTTTTCAACAGAAATTTCAGGAATTTTATATGGGAATAAAACGTATTTATATCCAATATTGTAATCCGTTGTATCAGAAAATATTGAATCTGTTGGGACTTTGCTAAAGTCTACTTTTAACCCTTTCCCGTCCAATATTTTTTTTAGTTTTATGGCAAACTCCTGCGCTTCTTCACCTTCATAACCATAAATTGTAGCAGCTGATTTTTCAGGTTCATAAGAATCTGGTTGTAAAAAAAATAAATGGGTGTAAATTGTTGAATTTGGATTACTTAAATCAACTTTAACCTTATTTTGGGCAACTACTATTGATGAAAGCAATAAAAAAATTAGACTAATCCTCTTCATTAGTATTGAATTTAAACTTTTATCAAATTTAAGATATAATTTGATAGTTGTAAATTAATAAAGTAGAATTCTTATCTTTTTTTTCTTTTGTTGAATTTCTTTTTCCTTCTTGAAGTAAAAGTAACCGTTTCATCAAAGGTGTCTTTTGTTTTAGTTCCTTTATTTTTTTTCCAAGAATTGGTTGATGGAAGTAATTTTTGAAGTAAATCACTTCTTCCTACTTTATTAAGTGTATTTCGAATCCATTGTTGGTTTTCTCTTTTATACCAAAAGAAAAATCGATGTTGTTCATCTCGTTCATTTTTGGATTTCGGAGATCTCATCGGCTTTAAAGTATATGGATGATAGCCACTATAATAAATTACTGTAGCCACTGTCATAGGTGTTGGAGTAAAACCTTGAACTTGTTCTAACTGAAAACCTAAATCTTTAGTTTCAGCAGCTAAATTTGCCATATCTTCCAATTCACAAGCTGGATGACTAGAGATAAAATAAGGGATTAATTGTAGATTTAATTTTTTGCGAATGTTAATTTTATCAAATCGTTCTTTAAACTTATGAAAATATTTGAAAGAAGGTTTCCGCATTAATTTCAACACGTTGTCTGAAGTATGCTCAGGTGCCACCTTTAATCTACCCGAAACATGTTTTGTCAATACCTCCTCTGTGTACTCTTCCAATTCTTTTACATCGGCTTTTTTATTAAATTCTGGCACCAACATATCGTACCGAATTCCACTCCCTATAAAAGACTTTTTAACTTTTGGATGCTTATCAACCGCTTTATAGATCTCTGTTAAAGGTTTGTGTGAAGTATCTAAATTATAACAAATAACTGGTGAGATACAAGAAGGAGCCACGCATTTATCACAGATTTCCTGTATTTTCCCTTTCATTTTATACATATTTGCTGAAGGGCCACCAATATCAGATAAATAGCCTTTAAAATCAGGCATATTCGCTACTTTATCTACTTCTTTTAAAATAGATTCCTTACTTCTGCTAGCAATAAATTTACCTTGATGTGCTGAAATAGTACAAAAGCTACAACCACCAAAACAACCTCGATGAATATTAATTGAAAACTTAATCATTTCAAACGCTGGAATAGGCCCACGTTTGTTGTATTTTGGATGAGGAAGCCGTGTAAAAGGCAAATCGAAAGAAGCATCAATTTCGCTCTCTGTCATAGTTGAATACGGTGGGTTAATGACTAAAGTGGTATTCCCAACCTCTTGTAAAATTCTGCTTCCAAATATTTTATTTGATTCTTGTTCTATTATTTTAAAATTCGCTGCAAATGATTTTTTGCTTTTTAGACAAACTTCATGCGAACTGATAGTCACATCTTCCCAGTTTTTATTTTTTGGAACTTCATCAACTTTCTTCTGAAGATATGCCGTCTGATTGATTGTTTTTAAAGATGAAAATGGAACTCCTTTTTGTAACAAATTTACAATTTCTCTCAATGGTTGTTCGCCCATTCCATATACCAACAAATCAGCTTTTGAATCAGTTAATATATTTGGTTTTAAGGAATCACTCCAATAATCGTAATGTGTTACTCTTCTTAATGATGCTTCAATACCTCCTATTAAAACGGGTACATCAGGGAATTTTTCTTTTAAAATTTTGGAATATACTACACTGGCATAGTCAGGTCTAAATCCTTTATCCCCATTAGGTGTATATGCATCTTTATCACGAGACCGTTTACTAGCGGTATAATTGCTTACCATTGAATCCATCTCGCCTGCTGTAACTCCAAAAAATAACTTTGGTGTTCCTAATTTTGTAAAATCCTGTAAATTATCATGAACACTAGGCTGAGGAACAATGGCTACTTTAAGTCCATAACTTTCTAATATTCTACCAATAACTGCGGGTCCAAATGCAGGGTGATCTACATAAGCGTCGCCACTAAACAAAATAACATCTAGTGAGTCCCAGCCCTTTATTTTCACCTCTTTATTGGTGGTAGGCAGCCAATCTGAAAGTTTATGCATCTCCATATTTGGCAAAAATACGCTAAATATTACAATTCAATAGCTGGCTTTAAATTTTAATAAAGTTTTATAAAACTGTTAAACAGTGTTAATGAATGTTAACAATTTAAACCTTTATAATATTTGATTGTCAAAGAAGTATACATAAAAAAACAGTTTATAATTATGAGAAATATAATAGGAATATTCGTGATTGCATTATTGGTTTCAACAACATTAAATGCACAACAAAAAAGAGAACAAAATCAAAAAAAGTCAAATCTTTCAACTGAGCAAATAGCTACTTTACAGACCAAAAGAATGACTTTAAATTTTGATTTAAATGAAAATCAGCAAAAAGAAATCTATGCTTTAAAGAAAAAACAAGCAGATGAACGCCAACAAAACGCTAAAGGGTTTAGACAAAACAGAAAAAATGGTGAGAGACCAACAAATGAAGAGCGGTTTGAATTAAGAAGCAATCGTTTAGATAATCAATTAGAAAATAAAGCTGCTATGAAAAAAATTCTAAGCAAAGAGCAGTTTGAAAAATGGGATAATTTTGATAAAAAAAATAGAGCTCAAAAACATCGAATTGCTAAAAGAAAAAATATAAAAGGAAACTGTACTGAAAGAGGTTCAAGAAACACTAAAGAACCAAGACGTCAGTTTCAAAATAAAAGTTAAGTTTGTTTTGATTGTTAGTTAATAAAAGACGTTGCTTTTTGCAGCGTCTTTTTATTTAATTAAATTCAAAGCTTGTCCAATACTTATCTCATTAGAATCTAATTGATTAATTCGCTTTAGCTCATCTACTGTTAAACCATACCTCTTAGAAATAGAGTACAACGTATCTCCCTTCTTAACTATATGGTTTAATTCCTTCTTTTTTTTTGCTTTTTTAAAAGGTTTTCCTAAGACTTCTGTATCGTATTTGTGTAAATTATACTTTTCAATAATAGCAATCAACTTAGCCGGATAACGTCTATCAGTGGCATAGCCCGCTTCGCTTAATCCTTTTGCCCATTTTACATAATCGCCCTTTTTAAACTTAAATAATTTAGAATAACGCTTCCTACCTGCCAAAAATACTGAGTGGTCTCTAAACGATGTTTCAGGTTTTTTGTAAGCCCGAAAACATTCTCCCTTTTCATCATCATCATGGTATACACTTTCCCCTTTCCAACCTTTATGGCATTTTATTCCAAAATGATTATTCGAATTTCTAGTCAATTGACTATTTCCACTTGAAGATTCCAATATACCTTGAGCCAATGTAATACTTGCAGGAATTTTAAATACTCTCATTTCATCCATTGCAATACCTTTATATTTCTCGATATAAGAAATAGTAGTATTTCTAATAGTGGTATTTACTTTAGTTACCTTATGATCAGATTTCTTTTTTTTGGGAGTTATAACAACTTCTTTTTGCTGTTTCTTGTTTTTTCTGGCAATACGCTTTTTTGATTTACAACTTGCCAACATTGCAATTGTTAATATACCTATTAAAACATATTTCAACTTCATACTTATAACTTTTTTGCTTTAATCAATTAACTCTAAATTTTTCTTTTTTAATAACAAATTCATCCCATCTATACCTTGCAACCCACCGGTATGAATAGCTAAAATTTTAGTTCCTTTTGAAAAGGAATTATTCTTAATTAAATCTACAATTCCAAACAACATTTTACCCGTATAAACAGGGTCTAAAGGTATCTCCGTTTCCCTTTTAAATTTATTGATAAAACTAATTAATTCTTCAGATATTTTAGCATAGCCACCAAAATTATAATTAGTATTTAAACTCCAATTATCAGTTTTTAGTACATATTTTCTAATTTCATGTTGCAAGAAATTGCCTTTTAGTGCTGGAAAACCAATAACTATCTGATTCTTTTTCGTAGAATTTATAAGTCCTGAAATTGTTCCTCCAGTACCAATTGCAGCACATATTACATCGAATTGTTGATCTTCATCTGTTAAAATTTCTTCACAACCCTTTACAGCAAAATTATTTGTTCCACCCTCAGGAACTAGATAAAATTTACCAAATTTTTCTTTTAAATCATTTATAAATGCCGATGAGGTTTTAGTTCTATAAGCTTTTCTTGAAACAAAATGAAATTGCATTCCATGTTCAGAAGCAAATTTTAATGTTGGATTTTGTTTGATAACATCCTCCAAATTATTCGCTAACTCATCACCTCTTATAACACCAATAGTTTTAAAACCATGTTCGAATCCTGCAGCCGCTGTTGCCGCTATATGGTTCGAATATGCTCCTCCAAAAGTAATCAATGTATGATGATTTTGATTTGCTGCTTCAACAAGATTGTATTTTAGTTTTCTGTATTTGTTCCCAGAAATAAATGGATGCAACTCATCTTCACGCTTCACAAAAAGAGAAATTTCACAACCTTCAATTTCGGAAAAGTGCACTTGCTGAATTCTACTATTTTTGTTTTTTAAGAACAATTTTATGCTTTTAAAGTTATTGAAAATTTAATTTGTATCCATTTTTTCTTGAAGCTCAGCCCACTCGTCCATCAATTCATCTAACATATCTTTTTTTGCTTGATAATTTTTAAAAAAATCTGGGTTTGCTGTTACTTCTTCTGAATTTTCAAAAATTTCAGCATCTAAATTAAGAATTTCCTTTTCTAAAGATGCAATATTTTTTTCAACCTTACTTAATCTATTCTTTAATTGCTTGGTTTCCTTTTCTCGCTGTTTATTTTCTATATATGCTCCTTTCCCTGATGATTTATTATCACTTTTACTTACAGTTCTTTTTTCAACCTCTCTAAAATTATCTAAATTATGTTGCTCTAAATAATAGTTTATATCACCTAAGTATTCTTTGATCACTTTATTTTTAAACTCGTAAACCTTATTGCTTAAACCCTGTAAAAAATCACGGTCATGAGATACCAGTATTAAAGTTCCTTCAAAACTCTTTAATGCTTGTTTCAGTACATTTTTCGAAGCAATATCCAGGTGATTTGTTGGCTCATCCATAATTAAAACATTGAATGGGTTTAACAGCATTTTACACAGTGCTAAACGGTTTCTTTCTCCTCCTGAGAGCACCTTTGCCTTTTTATCTACATCTTCACCTCGAAACAAAAAAGAGCCCAACATGTCTCTTACTTTTACTCGATTTACATCTGTTGATGCATCTTCCATAATTTGTAGTACCGTTTTCTCACCATCTAAATACTCTGCCTGATTTTGAGCAAAATAACCAATTTGAACATTGTGCCCCAATTTTATAGCTCCATCAAAATCAACATCGCCAACCATCATTTTAGCCAACGTAGATTTTCCTTGACCGTTTTGACCTACAAATGCAATTTTACTTCCTCGTTCAATCAATAAATCAACATGTTCTAGTACTTGATTATCTCCATAATTTTTTGCTATATTTTCCGCTTCAAAAATTATTTTCCCTGGCTGCATTGAAATTGGGAAACGTACATTAAATACTGCGTTATCGTCTCCATCAACTTCAATTCGCTCCACTTTTGCCAGTTTTTTAATTAAAGATTGGGCAAATGCTGCCTTCGTAGCTTTATATCGAAATTTTTCAATAAGCTGTTCTGTTTGTTTTATTTCCTTTTCTTGATTTTTTTGTGCCTGTAATTGCTTCTCTTTTATATCTTGTCTCAATACTAAAAATTGAGAGTATGGCTTATTATAATCGTAAATTTTACCCAATGAAATTTCAATAGTTCTATTGGTAACATTGTCTAAAAACATTTTATCATGTGATACCAAAACCACTGCGCCAGAATAATTTTTCAAGAAATTCTCTAACCAAATTATAGATTCTATATCTAAGTGGTTTGTAGGCTCATCTAATAATAAAATATCATTTTTTTGAAGTAATAATTTGGCTAATTCAATACGCATTCTCCATCCTCCAGAAAAGGTTTCGGTCAACTTTCCAAAATCTTCACGTTTAAAACCTAGACCTTGTAATATTTTTTCAGTATCCCCTTGGTAGTTGTACCCTCCTAATAGTTCATAGCGATGCGTAAGATCATCTAAATCATGTAATATCGTATGATAGCTTTCCGATTCATAATCCGTTCGCTCACTTAATTGTTTATTGATAGTTTCTAATTGCTTTTCAATTTTTTTTATTTCAACAAATGCTGTGTATGCTTCTTCAAGAATAGTTTTTCCGTATGTAAACTCAATATCCTGCTTTAAAAATCCAATACTGGTATTTTTTTCAAACGCCATTGTTCCAGAATCATGTTCCAATTCTTTTGCAATAATTTTAAGTAGCGTAGATTTCCCTGCTCCATTCTTTCCTATAAGACCAACTCTATTTCCAGCATCTAGCTTAAAAGTAATACCTGAAAACAATTCTGTTCCTCCAAATGAAATTGATACGTTGTGTGCGTTTAGCATAATTTATAACAAATAACTAATTCAAAAATTTTAACTTTGCAAATCTATCATAATTTTAATAAACTATATGTTTAAAAAAGGATCGAAACTATACAGTATTTTATTTAACAAATGTCCTAAATGTCATGAAGGTGATTTTATGGTAGAAAAAAATCTTTTCAAACTTCATAAAGCCTTTAAAATGCACAAAAACTGTCCTAGTTGCAATTTTAAATATATGATGGAACCTTCTTTTTTTTATGGAGCTATGTATGTTAATTACGGTCTTACAGTTGGAGTTTCCATACTTACCTTTGTTATTTCAACAGTGCTTTTTAAATTGAGTCTACTTGAAAGCTTTATTCCAATTGTTGTTACTTTAATTCTAACAGCTCCAATTTCATTACGCCTATCACGAATTATTTGGATTAATTTATTTGTAAAATATAACTCTCAAATTACAAAAAACGATTAATCGCAACTTCTTTATCAAGCTCAATCCCTCTTTCTAAATGATTATAAAGTGCTTTTGCAGCTGTTGGAGCAATCATAACACCTCGTGTTCCTAAACCGTTTAAAATAGCTATATTTTGATGTACTGGATGTTTTCCTAGTAATGGTCTTCTATCTTTCACTGTTGGCCTAATTCCAGCTGTATGATCAACAATATTATAAGGTACAGTTATGAATGAATTTAATTTATGAACCAATTCTTGTTTTCCCTGAGGAGTTGGAAGTGTCGTTTTATCTTTCCAATTGAAGGTGGCTCCAACTTTGTACTTATTATTTCCTAATGGAAGTACAAACACCGCAGCTTTAATTAAAAAATCAACATCCAAATTAGGTGCATGAATAGTAATTAGTTCACCTTTTGCTTCTTGCATTGGCAACTTATTAAAATATGGATTTTTAGTAAGTCCAAACCCTTCACAAAAAACAATCTTTGAGGCTTTTAATTTTTTATATTCAACAGTAGTTTCTTTTACTTTTAAATCTTCATAATTGAAACTTTCATTTTTTAAGAGATGCTTCTCTTTTAGATAATTTCGATAATCTTCCAACAATGATTTAGTGTCAATTCTGCCAGTATTGGTTAACTTCCCATATCCAAAATCGGCTTTAATTCCTTTAAATTCTTTATTGATTATTGTTGGAATCATATGCTTAGACAATAAGGGTTTATCACTAGCAACAAACCAGTTATTCTGTTCTTCGACCGATTTAAATATTCGATAAATATCTACTGGAAAATTGTATTTTTTTGAAAATTTATTTTCCAACTCTTCATAAAAAGGGAGTGCTATATTTAATTGCTCAATGGCATTCCAAACAGGTGTAAATCGTTTTAAAATAACAGGATTGTACATTCCACCAGCAACAATAGAAGAGTTTTGAGAATCATCTTCAAATACCACAAATGATTTGTTGTTACTTTCTAGTTCCTTTGTGAAAGCCAAACCTGCCAACCCTAAACCAACAATTATATAATCTACATCCATCCTGCAAATTTAAGCTAAAAAAAAACTCCTGCTAAAGCAAGAGTTTCAATTTTATATTAGTTGGAATTTAATAATTCCACATATCAAGTTCTTTATTACGAATTTCGTCTTTAATTTTATTAGACTCAATTACTTGGAATAAGGCATTTCCTTTTACATATTCAGCAACATCTCTATCTCCATAAATATTCTCTTCTCTGTAAATAATAGAATTAAACCTTCTAGCATTTAGCAAATGGTCAAATGAAATTGGATACGCCGAGTTTTTCTGATTGAAAACTTTCATTTCGTGCAATAAATTTCTAGCATCAGGGAACCATACCCAAAACAACGCTAACTGTTCAGAAACATCAATATCTTCTCTTCCCATAGTTTGTACATCTGGGGCAACTGGTGCCAATGCCAATAAACGATATTTTAATTCACCTTGTCTTTTATCAAAATACCAAAGTCCTTTTACTTTAAAGCCTTCAATATCTTGAGATGTTAAGTTAATTTTGTCAATGTATTCATCAATATTAGTTGCTCCTGCATTTAACTCATCAAAACCAGCATCTGTAGTATCAACTCTAAATAGCTTCCCATTTATTTCGGCCTTGGTCATTTTTGCAGTGAAATATGAATCGTCATAAACTTCTGTAATCTCATTACCTTTTATACCTCTTAAAAGCGTATCAAACAATGAACGTCTATCACTAGAAACGTTTGTAGTATCTACTGGATAATAATACGGTAAATTAATTCGTTCATTCAAATCTATGTATTCCCATACAACTTTAGACCACAAAACATCTCTATCGTCAATATAACCGTATTCCAAAGGCTTATCATTATCAACTGCTAACTGTTCTGCTGTTTTGTTTCCAATATCAGAAGGTCTTTTAGCATTTAATAAATTTGACTGTGCATATGTAGTTGAATACATCACAAATGCCAAAATTAATATTCCTATAGTTCTCTTATTCATCATTTAACTTAATTTTATTGTATTTCTATACTTACCGCAGCAGCATTTTTTATCTTATAAGAAGTATTTCCTACTAACGATGATTTGATGTCAAATATTGCAATTACATCGCCTCTTCTTGCTTTTGCAATTGCTTTTTTAGCTTGTGCATTCATTCTGTTACCACTAACAACCACTGCTGACTGCCCAGGTACTTTTATTGTAAACCCTGAAGTTTGCAATTTTAAATCAAAATCAAAGTCTGGTAATTCTGCACCAACTGTTACTTTTTCTAAAGTTGTTTTTGGCATTTTTACAAAGCCCATTTCTTTTCTAACCGAACCTCTTGGAGAAGGAATGTCTTTTATTCTAAATGATTGAGAAGTAGCTACAGTTTGTCCGTTTGGTAATTTCCCAGTAACACTAATTTTAACTTCTCTTCCTGAACCAGGTGTCATGGTATATTTCCCAGATCCACTAGCATTTTTTAAACCAATTCCATTAGCTTTTACCAAATTGTCTGGTATTCCAGGAATAGAAATGGTCATTGGGTTTGCTACACCTCTATACACCACATTCATTTTATCTGCTGAAATAACTGCACTGTTTGGCTTAGGAATAACAGCATATGTGCTATTAATTTCAATTTCTACAGGCTCACCATTTTCAATAAATACAAATTTTCCCTTAATTTCACGTTCACCAACAGCACCTGCTGGAAAGTCTAAAATAGCACCACCATCTTCAATTGTAGTAATATTATTTCCATTCACCACAACTTCCGAAGGTTTTAAAGAAGCATCATAACGACCTAACACAATTTTCCCTTTGAAGTTTTCACCTTGAAAAAATGCTGACTTTTCAGGAATTAAAATTGTTTTATAATTAGACATAGAAACATCACTTTCTAATTGCCCACCTAACAATGTTCCATAAATTTCAGACTGCGTAGTGGAAATGTCTGTTTGCATAGAAGTTAAATTTGTTACCGTAGATATTAAAGGAAATCCTTCATATCTATTTTTTAACCAAGCTTGTTTTCCATCTTCTGTATCCTGATCTGAAGTGTCAAATCGTTTATTAATAATTGTTGCTAACGGACTTTCTTCACCAATAAGTTGAATTATGGCATCTCTATAGCCATTCACATTGTCTAAAAATTGTTGTCCTTCAGCTGTAAAACTGTCTCCTTTAAAGAAATGTTCGTTTACAATGTCTATTTTATCCATTGTTTCATAATCTTTCCGATTTTCCTGATCCTCAAGAAACAATTCTTTTTTAGTTTCTAAATACGTGTTAAATTCTTTTGACAGATCGTCAACTTCTTTTGCCATTGCATATAAAGAACTATACTTCTCTGGTTGCTCACTTGCTTTAGTTGCTAAATTTGTAAGCGTTGCGTCATTTTTTTTAATTGCAGTAATATTATTATCTGCAAGCTTTTCATTCATATATCCAAATGCAGAAAGTACTTCCTTAGACATTTGCATTGCAATCATCGCAATGAAAATTAAGTACATTAAGTTAATCATTTTCTGCCTGGGTGATAATTTACCTGAAGCCATACTAATTAGTTTTTTGGGTTAATAATTAAGGTCAAAAATTAACCAATTAGTTTTTCTTAGCCATTGCTGATAACATACCTCCGTACACACCATTTAATGATGATAAATTGGTAGCTAATGATTCCATTTGCTCCTGCAATTTACTTGCATTATTAGCAACTTGTTCGTTTACTTCAGCTTGTCTGGATGAACTCTCAATTTGAACTTTATACAAACTGTTTAAACTTTCCATTTGCGCTGCGGCTAATGATAATTGTTCGCTATACTTATTTGTTGCCGAAATTGAATCAATGGCTGGAGCAATATTTTCAGCTGCTCCTTTAAAGTTTTGAATACTCTCCCCTAAACTTTGCATGAGACCTGCATCTAATTTTGCATCTTTCAACATATCGTCTAATTTTTGTGACAACAAGCTTTGTGCTTCTCTTGCATCTTTTCTGTCCTTATCTCTATCTTGTCCATTGCCTAATTCAGGATAAACCAAAGACCAATCTAAATCTTCTTCTACAGAATCAAAAGCTGAAACAAAGAATACAAGAGCCTCAACAATCATCCCAATCGATAACATTGTTCCTCCACCACTCCAGTGTTGAATTTTAAATAGCGCCCCTAAAATTACAATTGAAGCCCCAATTCCATATGCGTAATTGAACAATTTTTTAGTGTTTCTTGATTGTGCCATAGTTTGATTTTTTATAATTTGGTTTAAGGTTGATTTTATTTTCCGTCCAAATTAGTTCCTAGATAATCTTGCACAGTTCTAAAGCCAATATAGCTTCTTGCAGAATCTGCATATTCATAATCTCGTGTACTAACTTGTAAAAAGTAAGAAACATCTTTCCAAGAGCCTCCTCTAATTATTTTTCTGTGATTTTTTGTTATTTCAACATTCGGGTTCATTGTTGAACCAATATAATAGGATGCTTCACTGTAAGCTGTATTTGTCCATTCTGAAACATTACCAGCCATATTATACAATCCATAATCATTGGCATTGTATGATTTTGCTTCCATGGTATATAAAGCGCCATCTACTGCATAATCACCTCTACTTGGTTTAAAGTTTGCTAAGAAACAACCTCTATCACTTGTTGTGTAGGGTCCACCCCAAGGGAATGTAGAATAATTTAGACCTCCACGTGCTGCGTATTCCCATTCTGCCTCAGTTGCCAATCTAAAGTATGGCACAGAACTTGGGTGTTTTTTTGAACTTAGGAAATCATTCTTCTTTTTTGTTCTCCAACTACAAAATGCTTTTGCCTGACTCCAGGTAACACCTACCACAGGATATTCATCATACGCTTGATGAGAAAAATAATCTTGATGCATTGGATCGTTATATGAATAATTGAAATCTTTTACCCAAACAGTTGTGTCAGGATAAACTTCAACAACTTCGTGTCTAATAAAATCTTTTCTATCTCCTTTTGTTTTTGCAGCTGTACCTCTATCTAACCAAGAGTATTTAAATTTTAATTTTCTTGTATCTAAAATTCTTTTACCATCAAAGCTATTTTCTATTGGAAAATACATGGTATCCATTACTTCTGAATAATATTCATCAGGGAAATCACTGGTATTCCAAATTAATTCTTCTTCCCAGTTTAGTGATCTTCCTTGAAGTGGCGAGTTTACATCTCCTAAACTACCATAATTGTTCATCATGTATTTTTCATAAGGAGACATATTAGCCGTGTCAATATTTTTGAATTGATATGGTTCTAAAACAATATTAGTGTCGTCAGACATTAATTCAGAAAGCAATGCTAGTTTGGTTCTTACGATTGAATCTCTAACCCAAAAAACAAACTCTTTATATTCTGCATTTGTAATTTCAGTTTCGTCCATGTATATAGGTCTAACTGTAACCGTTCTTGTAGGTGCAGAAAGCGAACCTGCAATATCCTCATCTTCTTTACCCATGGTAAATGAACCTCCAGGAATTAATACCATCCCTAATGGTTTTTGAGAGTGCCACTTGCTTTTTGACCTTTCACCAACTAATTCTCCTTGGTCACTAGAACCACAGCTATATACCAATAACGCTAATAAAATATACAGTGATATTTTCTTCATAATAATATTCTTCATCTATTTAGGCAAACCTATTACTAATTATTTAAAAAACCAATATTTCTTTTGTCACCTTAAAACTGTGAAAAAGAATTTTTAGTACTTGAACTTGTATTTATTTTACACCAATTTTTTTAGTGTTTTTATCCATCTATCAGGAATTTCCTGATTTGTAGCACTCACATAGTCTTGATATGTACAAGGTATTAACGCATGCCGTTTAAATTTATTATTCTCATTTAAATTAATTTCCATCCACCAACGGCCGCTTTTATTACTTTTATGAAAATTTAATACTTGATCATCTATAGGAACAATAAATTTTTGATAGTTATCCTTCAAACCAAATGGATAATCTTTGGCTCTATAGTTAACACCTTCAATAAAATACCAAATCATTTGTGAAATTAATTGCGCGGTTTGATTTTTAGTATCAAACTTTGAATTGTACTCATAAATACCGAATGAGGTTACTTTATCGCTTATACCTGCATATCTAGAGATTGCACAAATTTCTGCACCAGTAAACCCGTTTGGTGTTCCATTATTATTTGCCGGGGCTTCTGCATTTTTTATAGATGACAAATCTATACTTACAATATCTGCATCACGCATTAAAGGTTCTACAACCTGAATTGCATTTACTACTTCACCCAGCCTGTATGTTTCAAAAAATAAACTATCTAACAATTCTATCTCATCTTGTGAATTGAAATAGGTTTGATATCCAATATTGCTAAAGTTGAATAAGTTGTTAGGCTTATTCATTACTATTTTCCCTAAATATGATTGTGAAGTTAATTCATCTTCAATAGAGCCTAAATCAAATTTATTATCAACCGCTACAATATTTACGGTTTGCTCAAGCGTATCGTATGCTCTATAATTAGCATAAGTCAAATCTTGACCTCCTCCAATTATAATAGGAATAATTTTATTTTTAATTAAATAAGATAGTAAATTACCTAAAGCAAAATAGGTATCTTCAATAGTATTTCCTTCAGAAATATTTCCTAAATCTGCAACACTAATTGGCCAATTTCCTGGATATAATTTATACAGTTCTTTTCTAATTTCATCTAAATTAGTACCCGTGCCATAGTTACCAACTGCAGCTCTTCCTTCTTCAATACCTACTATGGCTACTTTTATGTTTGTTAAATCTGGAAAATTGTTTTGTGTAGTATAAATCTCAATACATTGCCCAAAAGACAAATTAGATTGCATTTTGGCATGTGCCAATAATGCTTCATCAACAGGATTAAGGTAGTCGAAATTCATTTTAATAAGGGGCTTCTTCTCTTTTTCGTTAATTAGGGCAAGATAATCAAAAATTTATTTCTTTTTAGCTTTACGCTTTGTAGTTTTCTTTTTAGGAGCTTTTTTTTCTATAATTTCTTGAACTTCTTCTAAAGTTAATTTTGTAGCATCAACTGTTTTTGGTAATTCAATTTTAATTTTTCCTTTTAAAATGTTTGACCTACCCCAACGTGCTTTTTCAACTCTAATACCTTCTTCTTTCCAATTATGAAGTACTTTTTCAATGTCTTTACGTTTTTTATCTTCAATTAACTCCACTATATTTTCGTGGGTTAAATTGTCAAAATCGTACTTTTTATTCACATTGATAAAAATTCCATTCCATTTCAAAAATGGGCCAAAACGACCAACACCTTTTTGAACAGGTAAGTTTTCGTATTGAGCAATAGGCGCATCAGCCTTTTGTTTTTCTTGAATTAACTCAATGGCTCTGTTTAAGTCTATTGACATTGGGTTTTCATCTCTTGGAATAGAAACAAACATACTGTCAAATTTAATATAGGGTCCAAAACGACCATTCGCTACTATTACTTCATTATCTTCATAACTTCCAATAGTTTTTGGAAGTTTGAACAAGTCCATTGCTTCTTCATACGTAATTGTTGTTAGGGTTTGACCTACTTGTAAGCTTGCAAATTTTGGTTTTTCATCATCGCTAACCTCTCCTATTTGAACCATTGCACCAAAACGTCCTAAACGCGCATACACGTTTTTACCGCTACCTGGATCCACTCCTAACAATCGCTCTCCTTTCGCACGTTCTGCATTTGCAGCAACATCTACCACTATTGGATGAAACTTACTGTAGAATTCTTTAATCATTGTGATCCAATCTTCATTCCCTTCAGCAATAGCATCAAATTCAGATTCTACTTTTGCAGTAAATCCAAAATCCAATATATTTGAGAAATTTTCAACTAAGAAATCATTTACAATATTTCCTATATCTGTAGGTGTTAATTTCCCTTTATCAGACCCCACTTTTTCAGTGAGTAACTTTTCCGAAACCTCTCCATCTTTTAGTTTAAATTGGGTATAATTTCTTTCAACACCTTCAATGGTACCTTTTACAATATATTCTCTTCGCTGAATTGTTGAAATAGTTGGTGCGTAAGTAGACGGACGCCCTATACCCAACTCTTCCAACCTTTTTACCAAAGAAGCTTCTGTAAATCTATATGGTGCCTTTGTATAACGCTCGGTTGCTGTTATAAACTCCTTTTCAACATGTTCACCAACAGCTAATTTTGGCAACATTCCATCTTGTTCTTCATCTTCATTATCAGTGCCTTCTAAATAAACTTTTAGAAAACCTTCAAATTGTATCATTTCTCCATTTGATGTAAGAACTTTGCTATTATTGGTATTCGTAATTTTAACATTTGTGCGCTCTAGTTGAGCATCACTCATTTGAGAGGCAATGGTTCTTTTCCAAATTAAACTATACAAACGATCTTGATCATAGTCAATTGAAACTGTACTACGGCTCATATTTGTAGGCCGTATAGCCTCATGTGCTTCTTGAGCGCCTTTTGCTTTTGTTCTAAATGTTCTTGGATAACTATAACGCTCTCCAAATGATTCAATAATTTCTTGTTGCGCAGCATCTTTTGCGTCATTTGATAGATTTAAACTATCGGTTCTCATATACGTAATCAACCCAGCTTCATATAAACGCTGAGCTATCATCATTGTTTTAGCCACTGGAAAATACAATTTTCTGGACGCTTCTTGTTGTAGTGTAGAAGTAGTAAATGGTGGTGCAGGTGATTTTTTTGCTGGTTTCTTTTGCAAATCATTCACTTTAAAATAGGCCCCAGCACAAGATTTTAAAAATGATTGTGCTTCTTCTTTTGTGTCAAAATTTGTTGGTAATGAAGCCTTGAATTTCTTTCCTGCTTCATTTTTAAATTCTGCAACAACTTTATAAGACGCAATAGGCTTAAAATTTACAATAGCACGTTCTCTTTCAACAATTAATCTAACAGCAACAGATTGAACTCTTCCAGCAGATAAACCTCCTTTGATTTTCCGCCATAAAACTGGTGAAAGTTCGTACCCAACTAACCTATCTAATACTCTTCTGGCTTGTTGTGCATTCACCAAATCGTAATTTATACTTCTTGGGTTTTCAACAGCTTTCAAGATGGCTTTCTTCGTAATTTCATGAAAAACAATCCGTTTTGTATTTGTCTCTTTTAATTTTAATTGCTCAAATAAATGCCAAGCAATAGCCTCTCCTTCTCGATCCTCATCAGATGCTAGCCAAACCGTATCGGCTTTTTTTGCTAAATCTTTTAACTTTTTAACAATTGCTTTTTTATCAGATGAAACCGAATATTTTGGCTTAAAATCACCTTCAACATCAATTCCTATTTCTTTAGATGGTAAATCTGCAATATGTCCAAAACTAGATTCTACTTGAAAATCTTTTCCTAAAAAATTTTCAATTGTTTTTGCTTTTGCAGGTGACTCTACTATTACTAAATTTTTAGCCATATTTA
>JQIA01000203.1_pt1 | contig 27499 bp, 25 predicted proteins | sample 811431 | NCBI WGS metagenome assembly JQIA01 (sample SAMN02998118, study PRJNA258478) | marine sediment metagenome | biome: marine; feature: seafloor; material: sediment; isolation source: oil-polluted sediment collected from 3 locations (0.5 km, 0.7 km and 0.9 km)... | place: USA: Gulf of Mexico ...
GTATTAAGGACAAAAACGATCCAACATTCTGGCTTGCATAACGCACATTAGGTTCATGGGGAAAAATTTTTATATTTTTCGGTATCTTTTGACTCAATCTGGGAATTGAATAAACTTTAGACTTGAGTCGGTCAGGCCCGGTTATTATCATTTTTCCAAGCTTATGATGCTTTAAATATTCCCACACTAATTCATATAGATTTAAGATACGTGAATATGGTGGTAGGCAAAAAGTTGAGCTTATATTCTGTTGATTCATTATGTTATAAAATTGAAATTATTTTTGCTCTTAAGAGTTCTTTATTTTTTTTGCAGTCTTCAATGTTTTAGGTAAAAGAAAAATTGCGGCTAATTCTCCTAAGAGAAAGGCTGGTATCAATTTTAAGATATCTAAACGGTTATATTTTAAGGAATTAATTTTTTTTAAATCTGGATTATATATGATATTCTTTTTTAAAAAGAATGTGTAAAATGGAATTCGTAAATGTTTAGTCGCCACGACACCCATATCATAATTCGATATAAAAATTCTTAATAGATTTTTTATATTATTTTTTAATGAACCTCTTTCTCCTAAAAAATATATAATATTATCTATGTCTGATTTGTTTGATAGGAATCTTGCCCTTTCTTTTTGTATTAAGATTGTTACTATATTCATGGATGATTTACTTTTTATAAAACTAATACAATTTTCGATATCCTGAATACTTCCATAAGGCAGGATTAAAAAATTTTTACATTCATTAATATCAACACATTCATCTGAGTTATGTGCATTATCATTGATATTAATGCTTTGGGGGATTTTATAAAACTGCTCTGAATTGAAATCTTTTATCGAGTTTGTAAAAATATTATAAGCAGTTTTATCTTGCAAAAGATGTGAAAGGTATTTCCCCTTAAGAATTCTTCTAAGTTGGTTGTATATGGCAAATATTTTTTCCAAGCCATTTAAGTGAGTGCTCATTATTATCAATGAGTTTCTAAAATTATAATATATAAAATCAGGAGGACAATCATTTTCACCATGATGGTATACGATTGAATTTTTGGTTGAAACTACACTATATCCATGTTTTTTACATCTTAAACAAAAATCGATATCATCCCAATGGATAAATAATTTTTTATCAAAAAGGTCTGTTTTCTTGAGTATATTGGATCGAATAAGCATTGAACACGCTGCAACATAATCAACATCATTGTTTGTAACCGAAAGATCAGAAAATTTTGAGTTCATATGACATGCTTTCCAGATGCCAGAATTCCAGTCAACCATACCACCCTGTTCGACAACATAACCATGATTTTCCGGATAACAGATTGTAGATCCGACGACTCCAATATGGGGGTTTTTATTCAAAACGTCTACAAGACCGGTTAAAGTCTCCATATTTATGTTTGCATCATTATCTAATAACCATAAATATTCATAATCATTCTCAAGCCCCCATTTCATTCCTGTATTAAATCCGCCAGATCCACCTGTATTCTTTTCATTTTCAATAAGTGTAACAATAGGATGGTTTTTTTTGATAGCTGAAACAGAATCATCTGTAGATGCATTATCAACTACTATAATATCTGCGGATTCTGGAATATCCTTTAAATTTGATAACAGATTTAATATATAATTTTTTTTATTCCAGTTTACTATTATTATTGCTATCATATGTCGATGGTATCTCCTAATAAAGTGCGCGAATAGCTTTAGAAATGTGTAGTTTTTTATAAAATATGTTGTTATGAAACTATGGCCAAAATCAATCTGATTGATATAATTTTTATAGATCTAATGAAATAAACTGACTTTTGTTATATTCTATAAAATATATGTGACAAGTAATAACGAATGGTTCCTAACGCTTCAGGTACTCCTATTGGAATTTTTAAGTATAAGGTTGACCATATTTTAATCCTTAAAGGTAGCTTTTTATTGTGGTTGAATACAGCCTTAACAATTAAAAAATAAGTAATAAATTTCTGGAATAATACCAGCCTGACTTTGGGATATAAAATTTCAGGGATATTAATAATTGGGTGGTTATTTTTTGATTCGTTAATCTGGTCAAGTATTGCATCACATCGGATTAAATGGAATAAGGTAGTCGTCCTGATAGAAGGATTTAATCCAAGCGGGTGGTTTGAATTCCCACCTTTTTCAATTATTTTTTCAATATTTAATGCTTTTTCAATCTCAGTTATCAGATGCTCGATTTCTGCTGTTAAAAATTTTTTATCAAACCCTATAACGTCTGCTTTGATTTTTAATTGTTCAAGTTTGTATGAAATAATTTCAGAATTCATTAATAGTCATTTTTTAGTAATAAACGGAGAAAATTAAAAAGATAATTAAGTCCAGGTATATGCGAACTTGCAAATAAGCCCTCAGGCCAAAAGATATTAATATGTTTTTGTTTTATTATCTTATTTGATGGAACAATCTCTTTGTTTTTTTTTGTAAAAATAAAGCCTTCAAAATCGTCGGCATATGTTAGAGTTCTAATAGTTCGGGCTTCATCTGTAGATGGAAAACGAAGCATTCTATCAATCTGGTAGAGACAAAAATCTGTATAGTTTTCTGGTAATAACGTTTGATATGGAACGATATCAGCATAGCGATCAGCATAATCCAGAATCCCTGATTGTAGTGATGAAAGAAGGCGTTCGTCTGAAGATTCTGCCTTTCTTGACATTGTTTGATCATCTACCAGGATAGGGATCACTGTTGTGGCATCTATTCTTTGATAATCAGAAACTGTTGCATGTGGGGCTCGAAGAGCTAATTCAAAAAGGTCCGTGAATCTTACAGGTGAAATTCTATGGTTTTGGTTTACGCGGTAATCATAGGCAATGCCGTGAAATTTAGATTTCTTTGTTTCAGCACATGGAAAAGATGTTCTACCCAATAAGGCAAAATAGTAGCCATTCATATATGGCCACTCAGGTGTATTATTAAATGTAAGGGCTAAATTTTCCTGTATTGAACCGTCCCAGCCAATATCTACAAACGCAATATTAGATAAAGACCAAAAATCAAATTGTTTCAGGTAATCGTACAGAAGCTCTTTTTTCTCGCGACTTGAATGAAGAAGGGCTTCAATAAAAAGGGGAGTATTAATAAACCTGTTTAAGCGTTCATCATCGATTGGCGAAACGATAACCTCATCGAGCCCCTTGAAGCCACATTCAATAGCAGATTTTTCAAAATTTTCAGGCTGCATACCAAGTTTCGTAATTAGATTTGTCAGGGACGCTTTGGTACTCAGGCCTCTTGATATTTCTCGATTGCTGATTGTTCTATTTGTGGATGAGGCAAAAGTAGATTGTCTTGATAGAAAAACATAGTATGACGGTGGCAGGTTATTTTCAAAGAGGCTCCGGTTTAATCTGTCGTATAACTCTTTTAGTATGAACCCTTCTCTTGATGGAAAAATAACAGCTTCTGATTTGTCTATAATTATTTTATTGATAACCTGATGAATAAAATTAACAATTATCGGTCCTATTCCCCAGTAACCAATGGCATACATAGAATCTATACCGGATTTGTCTCTTGGAATGGACCCAGGAGGAGACATTTCTATCCATCGTACACCTTCAAAGAAAGAATCTGTTTTGCTTAACCAGGATAGTTTATGGTGACGTCTTGCCCATTTTTCATATTCTATATCTCTGAAATACATAGAATGAATACCGAGTTTTCTAGGAGATTTAACATCCGGGATATACTTGTCCCCGATGTGGAGTAACTTTGAGGGGGAAATATTTTCAATTTTCAGAATATGCTTGAATAATCGGCCACTTTTTTTGTTTAAACCTGCTTCTGAAGAAACGTACCCTTTATCAATTAACCCTTTGTACCCGTTCATGTTTAAGATAGCTGAAATATCATCCATTCCAAGGTACATATCGGATGTGAAAATAATCCGTTTCCCCATTTTTTGGATTTTTTCTATCAGTTCTATCATTCCTTCTACGGGGTAGCATGCTTTTATTTCTGCATTAATTTCACATTCTATTACGTTCTCAACATGCGTTTCTATGTCCCGATTGGGTATGAAGTGGGCTATCCAGTGGAAAACTATATCTTTAATGTTACTTTCAGAATCGTTTCCGTGATGTTTTGAACGGTCATTTAACTTCCTTTCCTCTATAGATCTTATTTGAATAATATCTTCAAGTGAGGGATATATTTTATGATTGTTCAGTATTTTTTTTACTTTTTTTGCTGCGGGTATTTTTATCTGATCAGGCGGGGCAATCTGTCTGTGTATTAATGTGTCAAAAACATCAAAAGATACAACACTGATTATATCAGTGTTTTTTTTTATGTATTTGAAAATATTTGTAATACTTTTATGGTAGGAGGGCATCATTAATTATATAATTGATAGTTTCTTTTAGTTTTTCCTGAGAATGTTTTTTTTGATACTCATTATATAAAGGATTTGATAGCTCATTATTTATCAGTTTTTTTATTGAGATTCTAATATCTTCAATGTCATGCTCGTTACACGAAATACCAGTTCCGTATTTCAGGACTCTATCTTCCATCAAAGTCCCAGAAGATACTAATATTGGTTTTTGAAACAAAGCAGCTTTTGTCATAATGTTGCTGCTGCAATGAAAATTGTTATACACAGCATAAATTATATCTGAGATTTTGATAAAGGCATTAAAATTACTTTCATTTTTGATTCTTTCAAAATGGAAAAAACAATTCTCCCATTTATTCTCATCTCCAATAATCTGTTTTAATTCATTAAGTTCCAAATCAGAATTGTGATAATTCATTTTGCCAATAAATATGAAGAAAAAGTCTTTGTCACAATTATTTTTAGCGATTTCAAGAAGTGTAAACGCTCCTTTTCTTTTATCTTGTCCGCCGATTAATCCAATAATTTTTCGACCACGAGCTTTATTGTATATTTGATCAATCAATTTACTACCCGAGGGGGGGGCTTCATCTGTCATGTCGGGAAATTGAATTACTTTTTTATTTATGTAAGCGTTCAGTTTTTTAACTTTATCTTCCTGGAAAATGGCTACTGAACGGCATTTTTTTGAAGAAAAAATTGAAAATGGCTGACAAATAAATTGTCTGAGGATTGGCAACTGAAATTTGTGAGGAAAGATCAAATGAATAAATATACCAGACCATTGATAAGGGAAGATCATATCGATTAGTCTTCCAGGCACTACGCCCTTATTAAAATCATCAAGTTTTAAAAAAAAAACAAAATCTGGTTTGAGCTGTTCTTTATTTTCAATAGCACGTATATGCTTTAAGGCATTAATCCAGTTCTTTATCCCACTAAATAATAAGCCAGTAAGCCAGTTTAAATGTTCTGGTATAATGTCAACAATAATCAGTTTATTGGTTTTATTAAAATTTGCATTTTGATTTATCCAATCTTTAATTGCGTGGCTGTTCTGACAAAAAAGCCATACACTACAATCCGATTCGAGGAAAGTTTTTGTTATAATGCGTAAATAAGTCGGATGATGACCGTGCCAGTTCTCATCATATAATACGACTGTTTTCATAGTGTATTTCTGAAACTCATATTTATTTGGTATATTGTTGATAATCAGGAGTTTATAAAACTAATTAAATTTTGTCTTTTCAGAACTTCAAGGTTACCACCTTCAGTGCAGTTTACCAACTCTTTCCCAAAATGATTGAATGTATCACGCGCAATTGAATAATGAAAATTTGAAGACTGTAAATCAGGAAGTTGCCATTCTACGCCTCCTGAAAAATACCTTTCATCAAAGTGGTTTGAATCTTTTTCTCCTGACTTGACTAATTTATTCGGTGGACCCTGTGTGCCAAAATAGTGGTCACATCCTACCAGTCCAACTTTTGAAAAACCCATATAAAAAGCCAATTGCATAGCCATATAGGTTACGGTTGCACCAATATTAATTGACCATGAACAATCTCTGGCAAAACTGCCCAACACATTAATCGTATGAAAATAATGAATATTTGCTCGGTGCTTTATAAGTTTTTCCGATTTATGACATAAAAACAATGGCAGTTGCGTTTTATTAAAAAAATGGGCGTTTTGTTTTATAACATAAGGATTAACAGATACGATACATGAAGGACGAAAATCTGAAGAATCAAATAATAAGTTGATTTTGTTTAAACCAAAAGTGAAAATTGATTTTTGTTCCAGTAAATTTAAATCTACAGTCTTTAAACTAGGCCCGTTGCACATGATAATAGCTTTTTTGTTAGAGTACTTTCCCGACCATTTTTTAATCATCTTTCTATGTTTCCAGGAGGACAACGATAAGTCCCATTGAAATCGTTCGATTATCAAAGCAGCAGCTAACCTGTATGTATTCATGGCAGGTCTGGGAACTGATGCTAATCTTTGATGATCGTTATGCATGAATTTTACCTGTGAATCAATCATTACTTCCTGTATTTATGGTTACAAACAACCACACTACCGGAGAAATATAGTGCAATGCTGTTATTGGGTTAGTGTATACTTTTAACTACCGGAATTTTTTGAGGTGACTCATTATTATTGCGCTTTGGCTATCATTTCAGCAAAATCCCAACTTTCCTGATCATCAATATCAATAGACTCCCAAGGAGGCATTTCAAACATAGCGGGTTTTATACCTATTCGTGAATTAGTTTTTTGAAAACTATCTCTTGTGAATATGTATAAATTTGAATTCTCTTCATACCAGGGTTCAAGGTCCTGGGTACGTATCAGCTTATCTGGATCATGATTAACCGGTGAACCATCTTTTCGATAAAACCTGGTTTGATAACGGTTTACTGTAAATAGTGAATCCGCCTCATTATTAAAGAGTTTCTCCCTGAATCTTGCTAAAGCAGCTTTAATTGTAGAAGCACTAATAAGTGGATTGGTTGTATGGGTCATAATATAAATATCAGCATTTGATGAGATGACATCGTCTTCAATTACCTTGTTCATGCTGACAAAGTCCCCACACAATGTCGGTTTACGTGTTCTTAATCGAATCCGATCTGTTTGAATGAGACTTTTGTTTTTAAGACGATCAGCAGCATCAGTGTTAATTATTACTTCAGAAATATCGTTGATAGATAATACCGTTTCCAGAATCCATTGGAACAAAGGTTTACCGTTAAATGAACGGAAATTTTTGTTTTTTACTCTTTCGCTGTGTGATTTCATCGGTAACAGTACAGCAATAGACTTATTCGTTTTTTTTTCCATCATATTTTCCTGATTTATATAAGAGGTAACGTGTTTTTTTTATGATATAAAACATCAAAACAATCCCGATACGAACAAGGAGAAATTTTGTATAGTGCTTATATTTTTCATTAAAGTACGTCGATGATTTTATGAAGTTTATTCTACTGGTATAACCATATTTTTCTAACCAGTTGTTGACATAGTCAGTATATTTAAAATGATTTTTTAATTCTTTTTGAGCCGCAGTATTCATCCAGCAGTTATCACCATGGATACGGTAGCATCCGAGAATTTCTTTAAGAGTGTAAACATTACCCAAAAGGGGGAGAGGTCTTGTTATTAATACATCCGCACAAATTTTCCACTTTTCATCTATTGGAAAAATAATATCTAAATGTTCTTTTTTGCACACAATTCCACTTGTCGTACTGAAAAAACCAGTATGATTTGAAATAAAATACTCCTGTAATATGTTTTTTTCCCCATAGATAGGGATTTCTGCATGTATTTCGCCATTGGTCTTTGAATTACTATCCATTAAGTGGAGGTAGTGTTGAACGATGCTGAAAGAATTCTTTTTAAATATATTGATAACTTCTAAGAGTTTGTTTTTGTACCATTTATCATCGCTATCAAGAAATGCAATGAAATCTCCTTTTGCATATTTAAATCCTGAATTAAAAGCTGCAGCCTGCCCCTTATTTTCCTGAAAAAGTGAAATGATACGCGGGTCCGAATAAGATAAAATAATTTCTTTTGAATTATCAGTTGACCCATCATCAACGATGATTAATTCAAAGTTGGTATATGATTGATTAATGACACTTTTAATAGCTTCGTCTATGTATTTACTGTAGTTATAATTACAGAGTATGACTGATACCAAAGGGGCGTTCATTTTTTTAAGTCCATTTTATTACTATCGGTGTTTTTTACTTAACCAGCCGGCATTATCAATATTTTTTATGATTGTCCGATATTGGTTTCTAAGTTGAAGAATCACTTTTAATTGTCCAAAATATCGTTCAATTTGTATAATATCCGGGTCACCTTCATATTTAATGAGTGAAAATGACATTACCTTTATCGGGTAACGGGCAAGTTTTACTAAAATTTTTATTGTGAACCATTGCCATTTCATATGTCGACCACTACAGGATTTACTTAAAACCAGGTGATATGGCCTTAACATTATATCTGTTATACCAACGGACCTTAACATTGAACGTAAATAATTCCATTTTAACCGTTTTTGCTCAATAAAATGGTTTAGTTGTAACCTCGAATCATACCAGATTTTCCACCCGCTTAACTTCAAAGCAAGGCATATTTCATAGTCTTCTCCGCATAATAGAGTACTGCCTTTTCGACCAGATAGAGTTAATTTAAAATTATTCGCGATTAAATGATTCCATGCTGATTTTCGGATAGACATGCCGGCTCCGAAGATAACACCATTTTCATTGGTTATGTCTCCGTTTTTTTTTCCTTGAGGCCCGACCGCATAACTTCTGCTGAATTTATCAAACCACCATGGCAAATCTGTTTCAGCAACAGCAGTGTTTAACCCACCACATGCTCCAATCATATTGTCTGATGTCATTATTGCAGACAGAGTTTTGATCCAGGTTGGACAAATCCAGTTGTCATCATCAATAAAACTGATAATATCGCATGATGCTTCTATAAAACCTCGGATTCGTGCATTGGCAAGGCCTGACTTGGGTTCATAGATTATTTTAAATGGTATGTGTGGATTTAATGACAGTATATTTTTTGCGGTCTGGCTTGTTAAATCATTTGACCCGTTATCAATCACAAGAATTTCCCACAAAATGTCATTGCATACTATCTGGTTAGATACATGTTTGAGGGTTTCAGGTAAACGCTGAGCACTGTTATAGCAACAGAGCACTATACTGACACTAAGTTGTTTTTGTATAAATGATGTCATGATGCAGGGACTATATAATAATTAATAATGTAAGCTCTTTATCTCTAAAAGGATTTTGTTATTGAAACTAATTTGAGTTTAACTCTGTTTATAAAATTTAATGCTTTATAAAATTGAAGCTTGAACCATAAACCCGGTAGTCTTTTGTGAATATTTTTTACAAATAATGTTTTTCCAAAAAAAAAGTAAGGCTTATAATTATATTTTAGTAAGAATTCAAAAACCTCTTTAGAACCTTTTTGGCCTCTCGGGTCGTGCCAGTTATGTACTTCAATTAAAAAAACTGTCTTTCCGGCTTTTAATAAATTCTCAGCACCTTTTAAGGCGCGTAATTCACTGCCTTCGATATCTATTTTGATTAAATCCGGGATTTTTGTGTTGAATAAAGTATCTAATTTTATCCCAGGGACCGTGATTTGATTCCAGTTTACATCTTTTTTTTGATCATTTGAAAGGTGAGAAAGATTGTGTTTAAATAAACCACCACTAACGTTTGAATTCGTTGAAAAAAAAGATATATCTCCGTTAATGTCTGAAATAGCACTATGAATGCATTTAATGGTGTTCGCAGAATCCTTTAACCATTTTTTACAGTTTAAACAGAGTTGGTCGTAACGGATGATGTCGGCTTCAATTGTAATGATTTCTGCTTTATTTATTATTTTATCCATAAAATAAGTATATTGACCTAAACTTGCACCGATATCAACAAATAGGTTAATTTTACCCAAATCTTTTAGATGGGTTATTACATCATATTCATCCATTTCGGCTGAGAAATATGATTTATTTAATATTTCAAATATGTTTTCTTTTTTCATATGCTCACATATAATATATTCAGTTTTAGCCACCGGGGGAAATACATTTTTTGCAAATAAACTGAGGATGTGAATGTTCGAGTCCGATACCTTTTTTAATTAGCAGCTTGTATTGGGTTGATTTAAAAATTTCACATAATCTGTTTGAATTTATGTTACCGAAAACAGTCTCCTTTTGATAATCCATGCAGCACATTATAAGCTCTCCTGTATATAGAAAATGAGCCCATTGATCAAATCGCCTGCAATAAAAATTTTTTAGATTTTCACGATATATTGACGCAAAATTGATTTCATTTCGTTGTATCTGGCCAGCTCGATCATGGTATGTAAAGTAACTTATTTGGGGTTTTTTTTTAAAATTGTTTTTGGTAAATTCGTTTTCCCAGAAAGAATTATATTCCTGTTCTGTAAACCACTCAGGCATTTTTTTGTTTTTTTCTCTTGATTGCCCAGCACCTCTGATAGTTATATTTAGATTTAAATTTTGCGATTTTTCTATAAGTGTCAGGATGTTCTCTTTTGTTTTTTCAAAGTCCAGGCCCATTATGGCGCCATAGGACTCTTTGTTTATACCATGAAAGCTGATCTTTATTTCATGGTTAACATGAGACACGATTTTAGCAAGAGTCTCAGCTTTCGAACAATCCAGTAAAGCTGCATTGGTCGCTACTTCCAACTGCCTGCAGTTTAATTTTGATAAGCCGTATTCGATTCGATCAAAAATTTTTTTATCAGCAAATGGTTCATTTTCCAGATAGGGACAAAATACACCAATTGAATATGGGGTTAACTGATTGATAATAAGTTCGTATGTTTCATCCGGCATAACACCGGGATTACACTTATGCCATGATTCCATATACGGGCAGAAATAGCATTTCGCATTACATGAAGAGGTCGTTTGTATTTGAACATTAAGTGGATAACGGCCAATGATGTCATCACCTTTTTTTATCGCGTGGGAAAGTTCTCTGTTTTTTAATCTCTCCCTGTGTTTATGCGCAATATTATTTTTTAAAATAATAATACTGTTTTTAATTTTCATAATGGTAAACTTTATTAAAATAAATTATTATAGTCAACTCTGTCAAATACACTTAACTTGCCTCCAACGCCAGCGTTCATGATTTTTATGCCCTTCTTTTTTAAAATATTTGCGGCTTTTTTATATGCAATCTCCATTCTGTCAATTTTGGGATCATGGTATCTAAAACCCGGACCAAAGTAGTCAGGATGAAAATGATTCTGGTCTTCAGAGTTTGATTTTATTACTGAGTTAACCCAAGACTCTTCCCGGGGGATGTTATACGAATGATCAACACCGATCAAATAGATTTCTGTGGCTCCGAAATAGTATGCGAGCTGTATATTCAAATAAGTAACAGTCCCTCCCCAGTAAACAGAATGCTCACAGTCAAATGAAAAACGGGGAAAAACATTGTAATTTCTTATAAAATTTATAAAAATAGTGTTTTGAGAAGGTTTTAAACAATATCCTAAATCGTAGGGCAGGATTTTTGTTGTTCCCTTAAGCTTATTAATGATGTCCCGCCTGTCCTCAGCAACAAGATTATCTTCGACAGTATAAAATGTTGGAAGAAATCCCATTTCACTGAATTTTAGAAAAAGTCCGTTACATCCAATGGTAATCTCGTTTGATAGAGGTTTTAAATCCATCTCATTAAGACTCGGCCCGTTACCAATGATAAAAATTCGTTTATTTTTATATTTGTTTTTTAAGTGGAGAATTTTTTTTTCATTTTTGAAAATTGATACTTTATATTTTTTTTGAATAGAACCAATATATTTACTTTTGTTTTTATAGTATGACCTTAAAATATTGTATTTCATTTTAGTGTTCCAGAGGTAGGTTGCTTAGTGGGCTCTGATATTTATTCTACCTGTTTTGAGGTTTTTTTATGTATATACGTTATGATTATATCAAGTTTTAATTTTTTGAGTAAATTAAATGATGTTGTTCTAAGGAAGTGAAAAAATATTATTAAATAATGCAGTTCCTTGCTTATTATAGCTACTTTATGCTCCAGTTCATAAAGTTGAAGATTTCTTTTCAATTTTTTTGTATTTAAAGACTGGTAGAAATCTTCATTTAGAATTAAATCATCTAAATATGATTGGATAATAGTTGCATTATTGTGAACAGATACAGACTGTTCACCAATTATAAATATACTTTCAACAATTTCATTGCCCCAAATTAACTTGAAACCGTTGATATTCATGATATTTGTTAATGAAACTAAATTGTAATTAAATATATGTGCTGCTGTGTGATATTGGATAAAATTTGAGTTGTAAATTGAGCTTTGCTTTAAACTACAGACCCCTGGCACTTCAATGTAAATTAATGATTTGTTGTGGATAATTTTTTTTAGTTCAAGTAGAAAATCATGAGGAACCGTGAAATGTTCAAAGACATGGCTTAATATTACTACATCAAAAAAACCATCCTCTTTGGTTATTACATCAATACCACCTTGCCTTATTTCCAAATCAAAATGGCTTGTGGTAGAATGTATAACGTATTCTTCATTGAATTCCAGCCCTAAGCCCCTGATAGAATACCCCTCATTCTCGGCCGAAGCCATAAACTCTTTTATCACGCTTCCCTGACCACAGCCAAGATCAAGGATGTTAATCTCTTTTTTGAATAGCTTTTGACTTAATATGTCAAAAATTTTTTTCCCCTGGCCTTCTTTATAGATTACTTTGTGTTCTTTTGGCTTTACGTTAAAATGAATGCCATTATAAAATGTTTTATAGTAATGTTCGATTGATTCTGAAGATATATACGGTGTCGTAAAAATTAGTCCGCATTGTTCGCAGAGGCATGCCTTAAATGGTAAATTGAATCTGTCATGAGATGCTAATATTTTATTGTTTTTTGAATTGCATAAGCAGGTCTCTCTATTGGATAGAATAACATCACGATTGCTGATTGCCTTTAAAAAAAGTGCCTGCGTTTTTTTTTGACTATCTGTCGTTTCAACTATATTAGCTTTATTGTTAATTTGATTGATGACTGGATCATATTTCATTAATATTTGTACCTATAGTGTGTTCAAAGTGCCATTGGTGTTCTGGGGTTACACACCCAAAGTATATTGTGTTTTCTCTAGTAACAAAGTCATCAATAAAATCCCTGAATAAATATTCTCTATTCTCAACAACAACAAAAACTGATTTGTACCTACCAGGATTAAAAATTATTCCTGGCATTAGCAAATGCCCTGTGACAAAGCCACCAGGGGCTACTTTAATTGTGATATCACTAATGTCTGTATTAAAAGAGGTTACCATTGTATCGTTTTCGTCCCATATTGGAATACCAATAATTAAGTTTGATACGGGTTTTGTGATTTTAAAAGAAAACTCTAACTTGAGGGCTTCCCCATGATTAATGAAATATGCCTGCTCATTTGATATATCAACCCATTTGCAACGAACTTTTTCTATAGTTGCAGTATGGACAACATCCCCATAGACTGAATTGTTTTTTGAAAGAGTGTTTTTATCAGAAGTCAAGTTATTGCTTATAATATCATGATAACAGTCTATCGTATTTTTCGGGTCTCCAGTATAAACAATTTTACCATCTTCAAGAAGGATTGCTTTTGTGCACAGCATTTTTATATCACGCATATTATGGGACACTAAAATGATTGCAGTATTTTCTTTAATTTCATTTATTTTTTGAGCGCATTTTTGTCTGAATCTGAAATCTCCAACTGCGAGTACTTCGTCTATGAATAGTATGTCAGGGCTTATTTGTGATGCTATGGCAAATCCTAACCTGACCTTCATCCCAGAACTATAATTTTGCACCGGTGAATCAATGAAGTCGTCTAATTCAGCAAAATCAATAATTTCATCCAGTTTTTCATCGATTTCCTTCTTACTAAGCCCCAATACAGCACCATTAATGTATATGTTTTCCCTGCCAGTCAAAAGAGGGCTAAAACCTGCTCCAAGTTCGATCAGGGCTCCTACGCGTCCCTCAATTTGTATATAGCCGCTATCAGGTTTGATAAGTCCGTTTAGCAATTTTAAAAGGCTACTTTTGCCTGCACCATTTTTTCCAATCAGGCCAATGCATTCACCTCTCGATAAATCAAAAGAGATGTCCCGGAGAGACCAGAATTCATCAGTCCGAAGTTTGCTGTTTGTATTGTCATAACCAATAATTTCTTTTGTTATATCCTTAATTCCGTACCAGAGAGATTTTTTTAAATCTTTGCAGTATTTTTTTGACACGTTACTGACTTTTATTAAATGTCTATTATTCATATTCTTTAACTATGCGCTCATTCTTTCTATGAGGTGTGGCATTGCAATCCTGTATAGTATCCAGCTTAGAAAAAGCAGGATTAATACCGTGGCATTTATAATAATAATCTTTTCAGTATTAAACGATTGAATACCTGTAAAAGCGTTTCTTGTAAAATCCAATAACGGGGTAACAGGGTTAAAATCTTTGATTATTGATGCCGGCCACTTCTCAGGGGTAGGATACACCACCGGTGTTACGAAAAACCATGCTGATGTAACAATATATAACCCTTTTTCAATATCCTGATATAAGGCCCCTATCGGTAGCAGGATAATACCAAAGACCAATCCAAGCCCCATCAGTGAAATAATACCAAATGGTACATATATTAACAGGATTGATATTTTAATGTCGTAATATACAAAGATAAACACTAATAGTATCAGCCTGATGAGCATATTGAATATCACTTCTGCGATACCTGCAATAATTAGTGATTCTCGTGGGAAATTTGCTTTTGCAAGCATGGCTCTTGATTGATTAAAGCTCCTTAAGGGGCTATGCATGGCATCCACAAAAACCTGCCACAGCATTGTCCCAACCATTATATATGCAGGATAGGGTATTTGTGTTTCACCGACATTAAATATTTTTTGTGAATTTAAAAAGGTAAATATAAGTGTTGTAAAAACAGGCGGTAGAAAGGCCCATATATAGCCTAAAAATGTTTGTCTGTACATTGCACTTATGTTTCTGAGAAATAAGCGCCATGCGAGTTCTTTAGAATTAACTAAATCATGCAACATTTCAATAAAGAGTCGCTTTGGATTTTTTAGTAGCGGCTCAGTTGAATATATGGTTAGAATTTGCTTGTTTTGTTTTTTATTTATCATGCTATTATTCAATTATTCAATTATTCAATTATTCAGCGGCATCAAATTATGCCAATAACAGTGCAGGGTGACCCATCAGCATTTTCAACAAGTAAGGGTACAACAAGCACCTGTTTAAAGTTACAGGGAAAATTCAGTTTCATATCTTCAATTAATAAAATAGATCCCCCTTGTTCAGGGGCCAGAAAGGCCTTATGTGCTTTTCTGCCTTCCTCCCGGTTACAAAACCCGGAGATTGAAATAATATCCATACCTATACAGCGCACAGACGGATAGTTGGCTTTTAACCAGTAATAAACATTTTCGGAAAAACCTGGCGGGGTTAGTGTGTACCTGTCAGTTTCCCTTAATTTACCATAACCTGTATGAAAAAGAATAAGTTCAGGATCACAGGTTCGAAAAGCAGGAAATATTTCGGGTTCAATCACCTGGCGGTCAAAAATGGAATCTGAAATATCAATGACTTCTATTTTGTTAAAAATCCAAAAATCCGGTGGGTAGTCAGTAATGGTTTTGCCATGTGGAGCAAAGTGTCTGGGTACATCCACATGGGTTCCGGTATGACTCGAAAAGTGCCAGACCATTGTATTGCAGCTGTCTCCGTTGGAGATGTTTTTATCTGGCTTAATACTAATGCCGTTATTATTCCCATATACTGGGGTTCTTTTGGAAATTGAATAAGAAAGGTATACAGCTGTGCTCATTTGATTTATAAATCCTGAATTTCATCAATTTCAGGGTGGAGTTTCCTATAGATACTTTCAACCTGCTGTAATAACCCCTGACCAATATCAACCTGTAATGGCGGAATAAATTTTTTACCAAGTCTGGGGCTGTAGTTGTGTGGTGTCAGTACATAATGTGCTGTTTTCTTTTTATTTGGTTGATATTGTATTTCAATATCATCCGGAATGATTTCCTGAATCATGCCAAGCAATTCACGGACTTTAAAAAACTGAGAACCGGTAAGAACTATATGCTGGTTTTCGAATTCAGACTTTAATATATCCACACACGCCATAGCAGCATCTTCGGCATGAATATACTCTCGTTGAGCGTCTCTGTTTCCGTCATAGTTCATGGTACCATCTGTTAAAGCCTGTAAAATAAATCTGTAAACTGCATTGCGTTTATCTGAGCGTGGTCCGTAGAGAGTTCCAAAACGTAGGATCGTATATTTTAAGTCATACATGTCATAATATTCTTCGATATAGTTCTCACATGCCTGTTTACTAACTCTGTAAAATGCTCCTGATTTACTGTAGACATAAACAGAACTTGCAAAAATAAAGCGTTTAATATGCTCTTTTCTACAGGCTTCAAGGATGATCGTATTCCCGAGTATATTATAACGTATCGTATCTAAGGGCATTTTTTTTGCTTCGTCGATGTCAGCAATTCCTGCAAAATTGAAAACAAATTGTGCCCCAGAAACAGCAGACATTACAGCGTTTTCATCCAAAATGTCGCCAATGAGCATTGTTTGGTCAGCCCTTAAATAATGGGATTCAATTCTATCAAAAATTGTAACTTCATACCCGGAATCAGATAGTTTGTCACAAACATGTGACCCCAGAAAACCGGAACCTCCGAAAACTGTAATTTTTATCATAATAAATCACCCTTTAACATTCGGACATTCTGCTGCACCATAAAGAAAAACTGCATCAATACCATATGCAATAAATTTATAGCCTTCCTGTAGTCTTTTTGACAGATCTTCCGGGTCAGGTTGGACTATATGAAATCCCATTGGAATTCCGGCATTTTCTGCTTTAATTTTAGTTTTGTTAATTGCTGATATAAAATCAGGATGATTGAATTCTGATGTAATACCCATTGATGCTGATAAATCGTATGGTCCGATCATGATACCATCGAGGCCATCTACTGCCAAAATTTCATCTATATTTTCAACAGCTGTAATGTGCTCTATTTGTGCAATGACAACGAGGTCATTTGAACTTTCAGGTACATTATCATTAAATTTTTTCCCAAAAAGATTCGCCCGGGAATATCCAACACCACGAGTACCGTACGGCGGGTATTTCGCCCATGAAATTCCATTAAGTAAATTTTGTGCAGTCTTTATCATTGGGAAAATCAGCCCTTTTACGCCTGCATCAAGTACCTGTTTGATATCTTTTTGAGTTACCTGCGCGATTCTGGCAAATGGGACGGTATCACCTTTTTCTAAAGCAAGACAGATAGGACTTATCATTTCAGGAGAAAAACATCCATGTTCAAGATCGATAGCTGCCCAGTCATATCCGGCATCTCCAATTATTTCAGCAACAGAAATATTGGGTAATTGAATCCATGTGCCCACGGAATGGTGACCATTATTTAGTTTGTATTTAACTTTATTCATATAAGATCCATAAAATCATTAATCGCATTACACAAAATATTATTAAAATATATTTTATTTTCGGCTGTATTTCTTAGTATAAAACTGATTTTTGCTTGTTTAGCTGCTTCATAATCAGTTAATGCATCGCCAATTATCAGGCAGTTTTTCCGTTTTAATTTATACTTTTCGATTAAATTCAGAATTATTGTTGTTTTTGTTTCTGGCGAACCATGGATCTCAGAAAATATTGACTTGATATTAAGCTTATTAACGATCCACTCAATATCATTTTGTGGTGTGCCAGTTACAATAAAAAATTTTTGGCGTTTATAGTTTAATTCAAGGTATTTTTGGACACCGGGAACCCATGCAGAGCCCAGAACAGTGTACTTGGTAAGCTCACTGTACTTGTAGCATAATGCTTGAATTTGTTCAGGTGATAATTCTATTTTCAGGAATTCTTTATAATAAAATGGAATTTTTTCAAAACGAGAGACACCGCTATGTTTGAGGTGATGCTGGACAACCTTTTTTTTTATATGGTCCCCATATGAATGAAATAATTGAGCGTAACCTTCAGTTTTTGCATGTACTGATTCTTTAATAACACCATCAAAATCCCAAAAAACTACCTTATATTCGTTAATTTGTTTATTTAATAACGACATAATTTGTTACTATTGTTGGTATTCATATTCTACCGCTGGAACCTCATTGTGTAGGGGCTCTCCTTTAAAAAAACGAATCAGATCTTCCGTAGCCTGTAATTCCATACTATATCGGCAATCATATGAACAAGAGCCCATATGTTGAGTTAATAAAATATTATCAAGTTTAATTAATTCGCCTGAATAGGGTTCATCGATAAAGGTATCAACCGCTGCTCCTGCAATACGCCGTTCCTTTAGAGCCAGATACAAATCATGTTCATTAATGATGCCGCCACGAGAATAGTTCAGTATAAAACTATCGTTTTTCAATTTTAATAACGTGTTACCGTTTATAAGGTTTTTTGTTTGTGAAGAGTATGGAATATGGAGTGATATAATATCAGCGTGTTTATATATTTCTTCTTTTGAAACCTGTTGAATATTGAGCCCCTGCTTCTTTAAACAACAGATTGGTTCCTCTTTATCAATAATATCATTAACCAATACTTTTTGTGGGTGAAATGCATTCAGCAGCCTTGCAACATTGTAACCGATTCGACCAAAACCAATCAATCCAATGACAGAATGTTCAATTCGTTTACCCATTAATCTGGCCCATTCCTTATTTCTTATCCTTCGGTCTGCGATATGTATATGCCTGCCAAGATTTACCATTACGCCTATTATCATTTCGGCAACAGCCATTGTAACAGCATCAGGCGTATAGGTGACTATGACCTCCCGTTGTTTACATGTTTTTAATGGCACTGAATCCAAGCCAATACCGACTCTTGATATGATCTTTAAATTGGGGTTTGTCTCTACTAAACAATTCAGAGCTTCAGTCCCTGCTATAATTCCATCAACATTTTTTGCATATTCGGAGACTTCCTCTGGAAGTAGTTTGCGTCCTAAAGGGTTTACAATAATATCCAAATTGTTTTGTTCTAAAAGAACCAAAGGCTTTTTATTTATTTCACCAAACGGGATTGTTGATATAAATATTTTAGGCATACTTATGTATCCTTTGTTAGTCTTATATTTAAAGCTGAATTAATTCAAGCGGCAGGGCATACAAGTGTCCATGTCTCATTGTCTAAAAAATACCTACAAAACTATGCTGCGTTTTATTATCATATATGATACCGCTAAAAAAAGAAAGATCGATAACCCTACTGAAATTATAAATCCGTCACTTAGTGGCGGTTAAGCATTGCAATAAAAAGCAATAGGCATATTTTAATATCCGGCTTCACGCCATGCCAGAGTATCAGAATAATCAGAATCAAAAACGAAAGTGCAAAATAAATTAGGCGTACGACCATTGCTGTAGTTGGACTAATAATTCTTGGGAAATAGACTTTTGATATACGCTGTGTACAAACAATAGGTGAATTGTTTTAATCGGTTCTCTAAAAAGCTCCAGTTGATTTAACTAAATCAAATATCTGGATTAAATCACTTGTTTTTTACCCAGAATATCCGAGAAACTGTTCTTATTTATTGATTGGTTCCTGCAATAATTGGCCTACTGGAGTTTTATAGATAACCGTTTTGTTTTATTTGGCTCAATCATTTGTTCAAATTTTGAGAAAAATAACCTTGAAATGCTACATTGCTGACTTTGAACAATACGGAAATTATCAACCATCAATGAGATGTTAGAGTGCTGAATTATAAAGTCTTATTATCTGATCTATAAGCCCTTATATATAGCTCCGCCCCTTAATTCCCATGGGTGTAGCAGTTACCATACTTTATCATCGAAAAGATACGAAGTGATTTTTATGGCAATACGATTATGCTACAAACGAAAATTATTATGTTTAATAATTTAAATACCATTGCTATTGCAGGATATCAATACAAAATGTATATACTGGAAACCTATGAAACGTATTTTCAGAATAAAAATATTTTCGAAATAAGGCTGTTTAGGCAGAGGTAGAATTGATACGATTGAGAGTTATGCCATAGGGTCGGCCTGATAATGGGCTGTATCGGCTTGAAATAAAAAATGAAAGAAAGTTCCGGGCAGCTATAAACCAAGCTTATCAAGCCGATATCGAAACGTCCTGAAGGTAAGGCCTAAAAGCTCAGCGGCTTTATTTTTTTTACCGTTTGTTATTTCAAGGGCCTTGTTGATATATGCTTTCTCTATGGCTTCAAGAATTTCATCCAGGTTGACACCATTTTCAACGGCCTGGACGTCAAAACGTTTGTTTGGGACTCCTTCGATCCATCTCCTTTTATATGTGGAGAGAGAAAGGCTTTCAGGAAGAATAATATTTGTTGTTGAGAGTGCAACGCTACGTTCGATAAGATTCTCCAGCTCACGGACATTTCCGGGGAAATCATATTTTGCCAGAAGGTCGATGGCATAAGATGAAATTTTTGAAATGTTTTTTTCCATCTCTTTCGAATATTTATCAAGAAAAAACTGAGCAAGGTGCTTAAGGTCCGTTTTTCTCTCTCTTAATGGGGGGACTTTTATTTCAATGACATTAAGCCGGTAAAAAAGATCTTCTCTGAATCGGCCTTCAATGACCTCTTTTTCAAGAATTTTATTTGTTGCGCAAATGATCCGGATATCAACAGAGATATCTTTGGCCCCGCCAACAGCTTTAAATGAACGTTGCTGAACAGCTCTGAGGAGTTTCACCTGAAGTTGCAGGGACAGCTCTCCGATTTCATCAAGAAATATGGTGCCGGTGTCTGCTTCTTCAAAAAGTCCTTTTTTGTCATAGATTGCACCGGTGAAGGAGCCTTTTACATGGCCGAAGAGCTCACTCTCTATAAGGTTTTCAGGTATGCCACCGCAATTGACTGTGACAAATGGTTTATCAGCACGTTTGCTGAGATTGTGCAACGAGCTTGCAATGAGTTCTTTACCTGTACCGCTTTCCCCGGAAATGAGGACATTTGTTTTAGTTCCGGCTACCTGTTCGATAACGGTGTAGATTCGCTGCATGGCCGGACTGTTACCAATCATGTGGCCAAAATGGAGATAACCCTGAGTCTCTTTTTCAATGACCTCTTTTTCCCGAACCACAGTTTTAAGATCAAGGGCCCTGCTTATGGTTGCCTTTAGCTCATTATTATCGAACGGTTTGGGGACGTAGTCATAAGCCCCGTCATTCATGGCTTCAACGGCAGTTTCTGTCGTTGCGTAGGCTGAAATCAGGATGACTACGGTTTCCGGATTTTCTTTTTTGGCTGCCCTTAAAACATCCAGTCCGGAAATATCGCCTAACCTGATATCTGTAAGAATAAGGTCAAATTTAGTTTTTTTAATTAGTTTTATAGCATCGTTACCGTTTTCTGCGCAGGCAACGCTATATCCAACCTGGGTCAGCATCAGCTCCAGAAATTCACGCATGCTCAGTTCATCATCTACAACCAGAATATTTGCTTTAGGCGTTTCAGGCATATTACTCGTTACTATTTGAGGTTATCGTCAAAGACAATGTTTCCACCGACAATCGTATATACAGCCTTACCTTTCAGTTTCATGCCGTTAAATGGTGTGTTTTTGCTTTTGGAGTAAAACCGTTTTGCATCGACTTCAACTGCTGCTTCGGTGTCTATGATTGTAAGGTCAGCTGTCTTCCCTTCGAGGATTCCGTTTTCCACACCGAGTATTTTTGCCGGTGTTGTGGACATCCGGGTGATGAGGGTTTCCATATCGATAAGACCGTCATGGACAAGGCTGAGGCTCAAAGAGAGCGATGTTTCAAGGCCAACAATACCATTATCGGCAAAGTTGAATTCAACATTCTTTTCCAACGGTGAGTGCGGTGCATGGTCTGTTGCTATTGCATCAAGTGTTCCATCTGCAAGGCCTCTGCGGATGGCATTCCGGTCTTTTGCTGTCCGAAGTGGTGGATTCATTTTTGCATGGGTATCATAACCTTTTACAGCGTCATCTGTCAGGATGAAATAGTGCGGCGCTGTTTCAGCAGTAATATTCGCTCCACGGCTTTTTGCCTGTCTGATAGCCTCTACAGATTCTTCGGTGCTTACGTGAGCGATATGGAGTTTGCCACCAGTCAGTTCACAGAGCCCTGCATCCCTCATTACCATAATGCTTTCAGCAATATTCGGAATACCTGAAAGCCCCATTCGGGTTGAGACTTCCCCCTCATTCATGCAGCCGCCTGCAGTGAGCGGCAGGTCTTCACAGTGAGACATTACCAGCAGGTCAAAGCCTTTTGCGTATTCGAGTGCACGTCTCATGACCTGGCCGTTTTCAACAGGGCGCCCATCGTCGGTAACGGCTACTGCACCGGCTCGTTTCAGGTCCCCGTATTCACACAGGGATTCACCTTTTAAGCCAAAGCTTATTGCTGCCGCCGGATACACTCTTGCATAACCTGCTTCTTCAGCCCTTTTGATAATAAATTCGGTTACCTGTCTGTTATCATTAAAAGGATTTGTATTTGGCATTGAGCAAACAGCTGTAAAGCCACCTGCAGCAGCAGCTTTACAGCCACTTTTTATTGTTTCTTTATACTCATGCCCCGGTTCACGCAAATGAACATGCATGTCGATTAAACCAGGGGTAATCGTTTTTCCACTTGCATCAATCGTTTTATCGATTTTAATACCGTCAGGAATCGATTCACCGGCTTTAAGAATTTTAATTATTTTGTCATCAGATATAATGATATCGAAAGATCCGTTTAGGTTCCCCGGATCAATTACATTACCGTTTTTAATTAGTATCGCCATCTCTGGAGCCTCCCGCAAGAAGATAAAAAAGAGCCATTCTGAGTGCTACCCCATTGGTTACCTGTTCAAGAATGATTGAATATGGTCCGTCAGCGACTTCTTCTGATATTTCAACACCCCTGTTCATTGGTCCGGGATGCATGATAATGACATCTTTTTTTGCTTTTTTTACTCTTTCAGGAGAAAGGCCATACTCCCGGGCATATTCTCGGGCGGTTGAGAATAGAAAATTTTCCTGCCTCTCTTTCTGTATTCTGAGCATCATAATGATATCTGCATCTGTTACAGCCTCATCCATGTTTGATGTGACGCCAACCCCGTATGTCTCAATGCCCTTTGGGAGCATTGTTGGCGGGCCTGCAAGGACAACATCAGCGCCCATTTTAGAAAAACCTGTTGCATTTGATCTTGCCACCCGGCTGTGTGCAATATCGCCAATTATGGCAATTTTTTTGCCGGTGAAGTCTCCTATGCGTTCCCTGACGCTCATCATGTCCAGAAGTGCCTGGGTTGGGTGAGCGTGCATTCCGTCTCCTCCATTGATAACAGACGCTTCGATGTTCTTTGCCATGAGGTGCGGTGCGCCGGCTGAAGAATGCCTCATAACAATAATATCCGGGTTCATGGCTTCAAGGTTTGTTGCCGTGTCGATAAGTGTTTCACCTTTGACAATACTGCTGGAGCTTGCAGAAATTGAGATGCTGTCTGCGCTCATTCTTTTTGCCGCAATGTCAAATGAAGTCCGGGTACGGGTGCTGGGTTCATGGAAAAACAAAATAATTGTTTTACCCTTCAGGATCGGGACTTTTTTTACCGGTCTTTCCGAAATTTCCTTCATTCTTTCTGCTGTATCAAGAATAAGCGTTATCTCTTCAACGGAAAGAGACTCAATGTCTAAAATGTCCTTATTTGTAAGCTGCATTTCACCTCATTCAATTAAAAATGGATTCTGATTTTGTTTCAGGTGCTATTTTAGTAAATCAAAAATTCTGTTCCATCGGACCCACTTCCAGAACATGAGGCGATCACCCATGCTCTTTTTGACAGTGCTGTCCCATGACCAGTATATAATCATCGCCTTACCTTTGACAGCCGACAGAGGTACAAAACCCCAGAATCTGCTGTCATGGCTGCTGTCTCTGTTGTCTCCCATGACAAATAAAGAACCTTCCGGTACTTTAATGGGGCCAAAGTTGTCCCTTAAACACAGAGGCGGGGATGTATAGTTGCCGTTTGTTTTATAACGAGCTAATTGAAGGTCGAGTTGCCTCTGCCATACTTTCTGGAAATCTTTCCCTTTTATTCCGCAATCCGGGATAGTTTGCGTACCGGCCTTTTTGAATGGCTTATTCCCAACAAATTTATTGTTTATGAATACTTTTTTATTTTTTATTTCAATCGTATCCCCACCTACTGCAACGACACGTTTGATAAAATCGCGCTTGTCAACCGGGTAGATGAAAACAACAATATCATCTTTTTTCGGTTGTTTTACCGGAATGATTGTTTTTTGCGCAAACGGAATTTTTACGCCGTAAATAAATTTATTAACGAGAATGTGGTCACCAATCTGCAGGGTCTCAAGCATTGAACCTGTTGGGATTTTAAACGCCTGAACAAAAAATGTGCGAATAAACAATGCCAGTATCAGTGCAATAACGATTGCTTCAATATTTTCTCTTAGAGCACTCTTGGGTTGCTCTGCAATCGTGTCATCCTGCTTGTTCTTTTTTTTTCTGGCCAAAATAGTTATACCTTATTTTAAATAACGATAATGGTTATACAGGCAGTGTGTCCTGCGGTTCACCAATAAAAAATTCACCCTTTGATATCCATTTTTTTAGAATATCTGCAATTTCTTTTGCTTTTGTATAGCTCGAAAGCGGTACTGTTTGAACGTCTTCGCCGTTGATTGTAATTGTTCCGCTTTTCAGTTCCGCATAGCTGACCTGTTTCAGGCTGTCGAAGTTGCCGTTAGGATATCCGCTTCCAAACTCTAAAACCTGGGTGAATATCTCTTCATCAGATACCGCTGTATATTTTACAATTTCTTCGTTCAGGATGGGGATTGGGATACCGATACCGAGAGAAAGAGAGCATCCATAGCCTCTCAGGCTGACCCCTTTTAGCCATTTGGGTGACATCTTTTTAAGGTCGCCCATGGTCCATATTGTTCCGGATGGCCTTACCGGTACGCCTTTTTCTGTCCGCTGGTTGGATGGATTGTGCTGGGTGCCGGGGCCGGTAACATAGCCTTGCGCGCCACCGATAAAAATCCGGGTACCGATACCAATGGTTTTGTAATAGGGATCATTTAAGAGCGGGCTCAGTTGACCTGCACTGCAATAATTTGCATTGGCCCCCCTTGGCTTTAACGTGCCCATATATGTGTATTTCGTTTTGCCTGACATGTTTATTGCACAATTATAATTCTGGTATGCATTACGCGGATTGCACAATGTTGCCATCGGCATTTGTTTAAGGGATATTTCTTTTTCAATTCCCCGGTTTGGATAACAGTCTGTGCCATAGCTTGTTGCTTTTAAATGGACGGTTTTCCCTGCAACAAGATCTTCAAGCACGTGTCCGCCCCCGTAGTTAAATTCTCCCGGATATACTTTGTTTAGCGGATCATCCTCGCAAATGGCAGTTGCACCGATGTAGTGATCAATTGCTGCAATACCTGTATAAGCAGGGACATTGTTAAAGTGGGCGCCAGAGGTTCTAATTAACGGGTTTGACTGACCGATATTGATAAAGGCTCCGGACGAGCACATTGGTGCAAAAGTGCCGGTTGTTACCACGTCAACTTTTCTGGCTGCTTCTTCAGGTCCTTCCTTCTTTACAATATCAATAATTTCCTCAGCTGTTACGACAACAACCTTACCGGATTTTATTTTCTCATTTATTTCCCTGTAACTTTTATTTACTTTGTGTTTCCCCACTTATCTGCTCCAGTTTATCGTTAGCTACAGTTCCGAACGAACCGCATTTATTTTTGATGTAATATTATTATTTATCCAGGAGGCATCCCACCATTCAACCGGGTTGACGAAGGTATTATGAACAAACATGCCATAGTGAAGATGATCGCCGCCCACAAGGCCGGTGACTCCGGTTCTGCCGATGATGTCATTTTTCGACACCTTCTGGTTTTCAATGACATCGATGCTGCTGAGATGAGAGTATGTTGAAAATAATCCGAAGCCGTGATCAATGACGACCGTTTTGCCATAGATGCCGACACTTTCAACCAGCGCAATGCGCCCGTTATTGGCGGCAGGTACAGGTGCCCGTTTAACCGAAGCGAGATCGATCCCCAGATGGTACTGTTTGTCAACAACCCTGCCATTATATTCATACCGTCTGTGATCGGCGTAGTTGGCACGGGTGGCGGAGGCCGGGAGCCGTGAAAAAGAACCTTGCCAGTGAATAGCTCTGTCAGGTTTACTGCCGGAGTCCATAATAGTGTTTCCGTTTTGTTTCCGATTTTCCCTGTTAATTATAAGAAATTTTTCTATGTTGTTCTGATATTCTCCGTCGATTTGAAATGAGGGCATCTGGGAGTTCAGAAACCCGTCACTTATTCGAATCCGATCCCGTTTGTAATTTTTTGCGCCAATATAATGACTGAAACCAGCTCTTACTCTGTTACCGGCCTCATCATATGCTTCAAGAAACATATTGGTTGAAGGCCCCTGCTTATGATTCAGTGCAAAAAAGGCCAGATAGACCTCCGGGTTGTCAAAATAGCCGGAATATCCCGGGAAAAAATTATCACCAACAACAACCCCGTTTTTTACTGCGCCGCCGGATACTTTATAAATAATAAGGGCTGAGCCACCTTTTTTCAAATTATGGCTACGTGTGAGGACGTCAATTTCGGGCGGTTGGGTATCGATGGTGATTTCTTTTTCTATGTAGGTTACATTGCCTTTGAACCATCCACGCCAGGAATAATCAGAGACTCTGATACGTAGCTTCGCCTTACCGTCTTTAAAACCCAGCTTTACAGGCTCAATAGTGATTGAGAACATGTCTTTATTCTGGGTGCCTTTACCCCATAATCCTTCTGACGGATAGTTCTTTGTCTCGAGAATGGATTCTTTTCCATCTTTGGAAAGAGCAAACCAGGCATGCCTGATGCCACTTTTACTATCTGAAATTGTTGCAGTTAATTCTCCTGAAACGCCAATGGATCCCAGGAGGATATCTATGTCTACTGTCGGTTTTTTCCCCTCAAGGCGGATACCGGTAATAATAAGCATTGGGCTGATTAAAGCGATAATCACAATGCACAAAAATAACTTTTTTTTGCTCTTTATTTTTTTTTTCAAGTGTTTAAACCATCCGACAAGTTGTATGTTAATTATGCCCTTAGTTAACCGTTGTCAGTGCCAATACTATTTGGTTCTGCTGAGTCAATAGTAAATACCGATTGCAGTGCTGTCGGTTAATCAAGGGATTTTATGACTTCTTGACTTTTATTGTAGCTCACGATAAATCTTGAGCTAACTTATAAAATATCTTGATTCTTCTTATATAAGAATTGACAAAAAAACAACAGGAAAACGTATGAATCATAT
>JQIA01000204.1_pt1 | contig 27485 bp, 22 predicted proteins | sample 811431 | NCBI WGS metagenome assembly JQIA01 (sample SAMN02998118, study PRJNA258478) | marine sediment metagenome | biome: marine; feature: seafloor; material: sediment; isolation source: oil-polluted sediment collected from 3 locations (0.5 km, 0.7 km and 0.9 km)... | place: USA: Gulf of Mexico ...
GGGTGTGATTGCTTACCCTGAACTATTGATGTTGCAGCTGCCCCAGGATGACCCGATGCAGGCATCTCTGCAGACTATTTTAAAATCAGGGAAACGCGCCGCTGAGGTTGTGGCTGATCTTCTAACGATAGCAAGGGGCGTTAAAAACACTAAAAGCCCGGCAAACTTGAACACTCTGATTACGGACTATCTGACGTCACCAGAACATTATGCCATATTGTCAAATCACTCCGGTGTCTCGATCAATTTTTTACCAGACAATAAACTTCTAAGTATCAACTGTTCTGAAATTCATATAAAGAAATGTATTATGAACATCATTTCAAATGGGGCCGAAGCAATCCCCGGTTCAGGAATCATAACCATTTCAACTGAAAACAGATATATTGACAAGCCGTCAGCTGACAACCTTCAAATCATAAAAGGCGAGTATGTTATAGTCAAAGTCAAAGATTCGGGCACAGGAATCTCCGGCGATGACATCGATAGAATTTTTGAACCTTTTTATACAAAAAAAGTAATGGGAAGAAGTGGGACAGGCCTTGGGCTTGCAGTTGTCTGGAACACAATGGTCGACCACGGTGGGGGAATAAAGGTCCACAGTGACAGTGGGGGAACCACATTTGATCTCTATTTCCCTATTACAAGAAACACAGTAAAGACACCAGAGGATGAGGTTAAAATTGATGGAATCAAAGGTAACAAAGAAAGTGTCTTGATTATTGATGATGAACCGATGCAACAGGACATTGCCTCACTGTATTTAAAGGCGCTCAATTATAATCCGATTACTGTTTCTTCAGGTGAAGAAGCAATCGACTATCTGCAGAAAAACAGCGTTGATATTCTGCTTCTTGATATGATAATGGATCCCGGTATCAACGGCAGACTCACCTATGAAAAAATAGCTGAAATACATCCGGGCCAGAAAGCAGTTATCGCCAGTGGGTATTCCGAATCAGAAGAAGTGAAAAAGCTGAATGAGCTTGGTGTTACGACTTATATCAAGAAACCATATTTGCTAAATCAGATAGGAGGCGCTTTAAAAATGACATTATACCCTGATATCGAACAGACGTATTAATTGATTTGAATGTTACAAGAACACATAATATTCAAAATTATCGTCTTTAGAAACATAATTCTTTTTCTAAAAATCATTTGTATGTTTTACCCGAGTTGTATCTATGGAGCAAAAAACAGAGATATTTAATAAAGCCTTAAAAAAGCAGGTAATAAATGATCTTGCCGAAAGAGCCTTATCTACGTCATTTTCATACCCGATTCTTTTCATAATTTATATTTTATTTACAACCGTTGAGGACGATTTCCCAGCGTTGACAACCGTTATCGGAATACTGTATTTTTCTATTGCCGGATTAAGATTTATTTTATCAAAAAAAGCAGAGCACTTTATCAATAATACGAATATCAACTGGTATTTTACTTTTAATATACTAACCCTTTGCGCAGCTCTTACATGGTCTTCATACGGTTGCTTCATATGTTTTAATTATGGATTGAAAGTAGAAAGCTATCTACACATTTTTATAGCCACAGGGATCTCTGCCGGAGCCTCCACGGCCCTATCAACAGATCTACGTCTTGTAAACCTGTTCATATTGACGCTTCTGTTTCCATATATAATATGGGGCCTACTATATGCTCCTGAAACAACAGCGGCCTTTGGTATTTCCATATTAATTTATGTTCTTTTTTTAATCATCGTGAATATCAAACAAAACAAGTGGTACATAGACAGCTTCACAGCAAACTACCGCTTGAGAAACCAGGCTAAGGAACTCGAAAAAGCAAAAAAGGTTTCTGAGGCTTCTGTTAAAGCAAAGAGTTCATTCCTTGCAAATATGAGCCACGAGATCCGAACACCCATGAATGGTGTAACCGGTATGCTTGACATACTTACTGAAACAGACTTGACTCAGGACCAGGCCGACCTTGCTGAATCCGCAAAAGCAAGTGCCAACTCCCTACTCAACCTGATAAACGATATTCTAGATTTTTCAAAGATAGAAGAATCCAAACTTGAACTCAATACGATTGGCTTTAATTTAAGAGAAGTTTTAGAAAGCCTTTGTGATATCATAGCATTAGACGCGACAAAGAAAGGCGTTGAGTTTTCACTTTTAATCAACAGTGATGTTCCGGTTTTGTTAAAAGGTGACCCCGGGCGTATAAGACAAATTGCAACGAACCTTTGTGGTAATGCTGTTAAATTCATCTCTTCAGGAGAGGTTTTTTTCTCAGTCTCACTTCAGGAAAATGATGACGACCATGCGACACTCCTGTTTAAAGTGAAAGATACAGGTATAGGAATACCTGATAATAAGAAACGACTGCTGTTCAAGTCGTTTTCACAGGTAGATGCATCTATCACGAGGGAATTTGGCGGAACAGGTTTAGGGTTGACAATTTCAAAGCAATTAGCAGAAATGATGGGCGGTGAGATTGGATTTGAAAGCACTGAAAAAGTCGGTTCAACCTTCTGGTTCACACTTAAGCTGGAAAAACAACAAAGAGATGACATAATCACAACAAATAATGCAGATACATTACAAGATAAACTTGTTTTAGTTGCAGGGTTCCACCAAAGAACAGAAATGATAATTTGTGAATACCTCAGATCACTGGGTATTCAATATCAAGCTGTTAAAGAGCTAAACGAGACCCTTGATATAATGAAAGCAGCTGTTTCAAATCATTCAATTTCGATACTCTTTACAGGCGACAATTTTGACACAACGCAGGTTGCATACGCTACAAAAGAAATCCTGACATATTATACCGATACTCTTCCAGCTATTGTTGTGACAAAACCATTTACTCAAAAAACAGACATGGAATGGATGGAAAAAAACCACATCTCGGCCACTCTTTTAAAACCTGTAAAACTTTCACAACTTGAACTTTGTCTGGATACGATAACGGACAAAAACAAACCTCATCTTCAAGCTGACATTTCAATGGTAGTAAAAAATGATGAAGAAAATCCAAGGCTAAAAATCCTGCTTGCGGAAGATAATTCGATGAACCAGAAAGTAGCAGTTAAAATGCTGACCAAATTAGGCCATAAAGTAGAAGTCGCCGTCAATGGATTAGAAGCTGTCAAAGAATTTGAGCAAAAAGAGTTTGATCTTATCCTGATGGATGGCCAGATGCCAAAAATGAGTGGACTTGAAGCAACAAAAAAAATAAGAGCTATCGAAAAAAGTAATTTTGGCCGTATAAAAACTGTACCAATTGTAGCAATAACAGCAAATGCAATGAAAGGCGATCGAGAACGATTTCTCGCATCGGGCATGGACGATTACCTTACAAAGCCACTAAAAAAAGATGACCTTATCACTATTATAGACAAACTATTTGGTACCGCCAGATTGTAAATTTTGGAATCTCATGTTATCAACAACCGTTACTTATCAATAACATGTAAAGTGAGGTTAACATGTCAGCAGTTCTATGCCATATGATAAACGGTGTATCTGTCCAGAGTTATCACATTAAAGACGACTCTATTTGTATCGGGAGATCGGTAAACTGCGATATTTTTATTGAAGAAAAAGCCGTCAGTTCTGAGCATGCTGAGATTAAAAAAATTCAAAATGATGATTCCTCACACAGCTACATCATTAATGATCTTAAAAGTACAAACAATACATTTGTCAACAACCTGCCGGTGGAATCTAAAATACTTGAGAATAACGATCTGATAAGAATTGGATTTACCACATTAAAATTTGTGAATGACTCATCTGTTGACTTAACACAAACAGTAAGAATAAAAAAAAGCTGGATTCCCGGAGTCTATTATACAAGCGATGATTAACCCCAAACCCATTCCGGGTTTGTCCCTTTCAAGACTAATCGGAAAAAACAACTGATTCTTTCAACATTTTGTACTAATAAGGTTTGTTTATTTTTCGATTTATTGTAAAATATCAAATATCAAATCTTTAAATATTAGAATTTAAAAACCGACATGAGAATTGGCTTCTCACTATTAAATACTTTGTAGCAACAGCTTTTACACATAAAAAGATACAAATCATTAATCCTTAAATCGACCATGAGGTAGCGATGAAATTTTCACTAAGCTTATGGTATAGTTGTCATTGGCCTGCTATTACTGGGTGTCCTATCGATTACAGCGTCTATCATATCTCTTAAATCACTCGGTGAAAACGAAGTCAAAACAATTCACAGTCTGATGATCAATGAGAAAAAAGCCATGCTGTCGAATCTCGTAGGGGCTTTATGCTCTTCTATCGAAAAAACCAAAACAGATACCGAAGCAATCAGTTTAATAAAAAACTCTCACTATGGCTCTGATGGGAAGGGGTATTTCTGGATCAACGATAGCGGTCGCCCATATCCAAAAATGGTTATGCATTCTATAGCACCGCAACTCGATGGTAAGGTGTTAGACAATCCCAAATATAATTGTGCCATGGGGAAAAAACAGAATCTCTTTGCTGCCATGGTTGAAATCTGTTCAGGCGCTGAAGGGAAGGGTTTTGTACCCTACTCCTGGCCAAAACCAGGTGAAGATAAAAACACCTTATTCCCAAAGCTCTCTGCTGTTCAAAAAGTGAAAGGTAGAGACTGGATAATCGGTACCGGTGTTTACATTGATGATATTGATAAAGTTGTCAAAGAACTACAGACTAAAACCAATGCCAATATTCAAAGCCAGATAATCCTTCTGGTTATTTTGGTTTTAGGTCTTCTTACTGTGTCGGTTGTTGTAAGTATTCTTGTTGTTCGAAAAATTTTAAAACCAATCAATGATATTACCTTAGACCTTAGAGATCTTGCGATTGGCAAAGGGGACCTTACAAAAAGTATCAAACTTAAATCTATAGTCTGTTCAGACGTACGAAACTGCGGTAAAAAAGATTGTCCATCATATGGCATCAATGACTATTGCTGGATTACTTCTGGAAGCCTGTCAGATAATATCAGCAGTGAGTTGATATTAACAGGTCAATGCACCACCTGCAAAGATTGTAAAGAGGTGTATCAGAAGTGTGTTCCGGATGAAGTCTCTGCACTATCGTCGTATTTCAATGCATTCCTATCAAAATTTCGTTCTATCTTTAAGCTTATATTCAAAGACCTTGATTCGTTAAACAATGTTGTTAATGAGTTTAGTGAGATTTCTGAAGAGATGAAAACAATGATGGAAACCAATCTCGAGAATACCAGCTCAGCTTCAAATGCAATGTCTGATATGGCAACAGATACAAACTCTGTCGCGGCAGCCATGGAAGAATCTTCTGTAAACATTGCACACGTTGCGGACTCTACTGAAGAGCTGAACTCAAATGTTATTCAGATCACCGAAAAGGCTGAGAAAGCAAAGGAGATATCTGAGCAAACAAACCTCCTCGCTTTAAATGCAACTATCGAAGCAGCAAGAGCCGGTGAAGCCGGAAAAGGTTTTGCTGTTGTCGCCAATGAAATAAAAGAACTTGCTAATCAGACTGCTGAAGCAACAACACAGATTAAAAACCGTATTACTGGTATTCAGAAATCGACAGATGATACCGTTGCTGAAATCGAAGAAATATCATCCGTTATTTATGAAGTGAATGAAATCGTAACAACAATTGTAACGACGGTGGGAGAACAATCTGTAACGACAGGAGAAATCACACAGAATGTTGAGAAAACCACTCAGGGAATAAAGGAAGTAAATTCAAATGTCATCAATATCGTGGAAATTTCCACATCTGTCTTGGCAAAGATCACTGAGCTGAATAATTCCACAGGTTCCATGTCGGATAAAAACACTCAAATTTTTGAAAAAGTTGACTCACTCTCTGCTATTTCAGATAAATTAAAAAAATTAATCGGTCAATACAAAGTCTAAAAAAACGGCAATATTAATTATTATTTTAACTGTTTAAATTCAACTTCGTTGTTGACCCGTATTGTAAATTCCTTTATAATAAAATATTCTCTGTTGAAAATTTATTTCAAATACCTATTCCGAGTCTGATATCTTGTACTTTTTTTGTTGCTTATCAACCTGAAGTCTTCTTTTGACGTAAAAGTTCACCATTAATTCGCAATCTGCGATTTTTGAAAAAAGATTTACTTACAATTTGCATTATCTATCTAAAAAAGCTGTTTCATTTTATATACAGATTAATTTAATACCAAACCGAGGGAGGTTAAAATGGCAGATGTGAATACACCCACGGGCGACTATACTCAGGGTGCTGAAAACAGAGAGGGAAAATATCTTACCTTTTCTCTTGCCGAAGAAGAATATGGTATCGGAATTCTGAAAATAAAAGAAATTATCGGAATGATGCCAATAACAACCGTTCCTCAGACGCCTGATTTTGTAAAGGGCGTAATCAATCTTCGCGGCAAGGTTATTCCAGTTATCGATCTCAGGCTGAGATTCGGAATAGAATCGAACGACTACACCGAAAGAACCTGCATTATTGTCGTTGAAATTCTGGGGCAGAACGGAACAGTTCAAATCGGTATCGTTGTCGATACTGTTTCTGAAGTTTTGAATGTAAAGGCCGACGACGTTGAAGATACACCGGCATTTGGCACAAAACTAAACACAGAGTATATTCTCGGCATGGCAAAAATGGAGGGTGGTGTAAAAATTCTACTCGACATAGACAGGGTTTTAAATGCCAGTGAAATATCTTCAATTGAAAATACTGCACAATAAAAGGATCATTCCATATGTTTAACCAATAGATGTGTTTCTATGACTTAAATTTAAATAAAACCAAATATTTACGAGCTAAAAAATCCAACATGGAGGAACGTTTATGCACTGGGATGAGATGTCCATTCCTAAGAAGCTGATGGCTGGTTTTTCGGTTACAATTCTCGTTATAGCCTTATTGGCTGTGTTGAATTACACGGGCGTGGGAGGAATTGTTACAAATGCCTCAGAAGTGATTGACGGTAACAAATTAAGAGGCGTTATGGTTCAACGCGAGGTCGATCATCTTAACTGGGCCAGATCTGTCAACAAACTTCTCACCGATGACACTATTCATAAACTCACCGTAGAAACCGATGATCACAAATGCGGGTTTGGAAAATTTCTTTACGGTGAAGAGAGAAAATATGCTGAAAAACTTGTTCCTTCACTTGCACCGCTTTTTTTAAAAATTGAAGAGCCACACAGAAAGCTCCATGAGTCAGCCATTGAGATTGATAAGGTCTTTGAGCAGGCCGATACATCTCTTCCTCAGTTTCTTGCAGAAAAGGAAGTTGACCATTTAAAGTGGATGTCTGTGCTCTCTGACCTTTTTCTATACAACAAAGAATCCTTACAAATAACGACTAATCCTCAAAAATGTGGGCTTGGAAAATGGATTTATGGAGAAGGGGCAAGGAAGGCTTCAGAAGGTAACATAGAGATTGCTACCCTCGTTGATAATTTAAAGACAAGCCATGAAAAACTTCATCAAAGTGCCGTTCATGTTCAAAAATCTTATAAACAAACTCACCCGGGACTTCTTCTAACCTTACTATCAAAGCTGGATGATCACAGAAAATGGAGTAATAAAGTAGGAGAAAGAATTCTGGATGGGAAAAAGTCTCTAGGTGTTTCAACAGATCCAACAGAATGTGCCTTTGGGAAATTTCTTAATTCAGATCAGGCAAAAAACTGGACGAAAAACTTTCCTAAACTTCAAACGTCACTGAGCAAGGTTATAGAACCGCACAATAACCTCCATAAATCTGCGGTTAAGATTAACAGGGCTCTTTCAAGAGGCGACATTAGAAAAGCAAAAAATATATACAAAACAAAAACACTCCTTGCTCTTAAACAAGTTGGAGAACATTTTGAAACAGCCATTCATTCAGAACAAAAACTGGTTGATGCCAATGACAAAGTCAAAAATTACTATGAAACTGATATTCAGAGTGCGTTCAAACAAACCAACAATGATCTTATCAAGGTAAAAAATAAGGCTGCCGATATGCTGCATGGTATGCAGGCGGCCAATAAAATATATGTAGCCCAGACAGAAAAATCTCTTGCCAATGTTCAGGAAATTCTCCATAAATTGTCAAAAGAAAGCGAAATAAACATCATGACCGATGCATCAATGCTTTCTGCCGCGCGAAGTACCAGGCGAAATTCCACAATCATCAGCATTGCAGGAATTCTTTTTGGTATTATTCTGGCATTTTTTATTGCACGTGGAATTACGGCAGTTCTGTCGAGAATATCGGAGCAGATGGGAGATGCCTCAGACCAAGTGGCTTCAGCATCGGGGCAGGTATCCAATTCAAGCCAGTCACTTGCAGAAGGTGCGTCAGAGCAGGCGGCATCCATTGAGGAGACGTCAGCATCACTGGAAGAAATGTCTTCAATGACAAAACAAAACGCTGATAATGCTACTCAGGCTAATAACCTTATGAAGGATGCCAACCAGGTCGTCGAAAAGGCAAATGAATCAATGAACGACCTTACTAAATCTATGCAGGATATTTCTAAGGCAAGTGAAGAAACATCCAAAATTATCAAAACAATTGATGAAATTGCATTTCAAACCAACCTGCTTGCCTTAAATGCAGCTGTAGAGGCTGCAAGGGCAGGTGAGGCCGGAGCCGGCTTTGCAGTTGTTGCAGATGAAGTTAGAAACCTTGCAATGAGAGCAGCAGATGCCGCTAAAAACACTTCTGAACTGATTGAAAGTACGGTCAAGAAAGTAAATGAGGGCGGCAGCCTTGTCGCAACCACAAACGAGGCTTTTAGTGAAGTTGCTGAAAGTACCAGGAAGGTAGGAGAACTTGTTGGTGAAATTTCAGCGGCTTCAAGTGAACAGGCCGAAGGTATTGAACAGATCAATAAAGCAATTGTTGAGATGGACAAGGTCACTCAACAAAATGCATCCACCTCAGAAGAGGCTGCAGCGGCTTCTGAAGAAATGAACGCTCAGGCCCAAACTATGAGATTCTCTGTAGATGAGCTTGTTAGAATGGTTGGTGGTAAAGGCAGTGTTCATACACAGCAAGTGCCAATAACCGCGAAACGACTCACAAAACAATCAACTCCTGCATTGCACCCAACGGCTATTCCCACAAGAGAGGTTAAGCCAAGCCAAATCATCCCAATGGATGACGATGATGACTTTACAGACTTCTAAATAGAGAAATCAGAGGTGGTGAGTTCGACCACCTCTGATTATTCTTCAGCAACTTCCCCCATGATTCAACATAATTTCACAGATTTTTTTAAAATCATTATTAATTCACTGAATATTCAATTCTATTTATAGCAACTTAAGATTTATACACTCTATTGCCTCACCAGTGTATATTTTTTACACATGCGGATACCCTCGGCATATGCCATGGATATTTCTTATACACATTATGATTCCTGATAAATAAAAATTTTACTGAAAGCCCCCTTGATTCTGACATTTTATAGTATTATTTTAGTAACTAAAGGCACTAAGTATTATTCACCTACATTAATGGCATACTGCTTGCAAAAGTAAAAAACAAAAAATTTAATCTACAATAGCAACAGTCTTAATAAGGAGCCGGTATGAAAAGAAAAACAATGACAAGTGGGATATCAGGAAAACTCAACATAATTCTAATTGCTCTCACTATCTATATAGCATCAAATGCATTCCCGCCACCAAGCTCAATAGCAGAAAATATACCTATGATACCTGCTGATTTCAGTTCTCTGGCTCAGACATCCAGCCCTTCAATTGTTAATATCAGTACAGTAAAAATTGTCAAAGGCGGCGGGCGTGTTTTTAAGCAATTTAAAAACAGTCCCTTCGGAAATGATGAATTATTTGAAAAATTTTTTGGTGCCAGACCTCAACGTGAGCACAAACAAAAGAGCCTTGGTTCGGGATTCATCGTTGATGAAGATGGCTTTATTGTTACGAACAACCATGTTGTTGAAAATACAGATGAAATAAAAGTTATCCTCAAAGATGGTAAAGAATATGAGGCTAAAATTATTGGTCGTGACAAAAATACTGATCTTGCACTGATTAAAATTGAGCCTGAAAAAAAGCTGCCGGCATTAAAACTCGGGGATTCAGAAAAACTTAAAGTCGGTCAATGGGTTGTTGCCATTGGTAACCCCTTTGGTCTTGGACATACTGTAACAGCCGGTATTGTCAGTGCAAAAGGGCGTGTAATTGGTTCCGGACCATATGATGATTTTATCCAGACAGACACCTCCATCAACCCCGGGAACAGTGGTGGTCCACTTCTCGACTTACACGGCAATGTTGTCGGTATCAACACGGCAATCATACAAAATGGACAGGGTATTGGGTTTGCAATTCCTTCAAACCTTGCTAAAGGAATCATCGATCAGTTGAAAGACAATGGAAATGTAACAAGAGGCTGGGTCGGTGTTTCTATCCAGGAGATCAGCAAAGAACTTTCAGAGTACTATAAACTAAAGGACAATAAAGGCGTCCTTGTCGTGGAAGCTTTTGAAGGTGATCCCGCTGAAAAAGCAGGTATCAGAGCAAATGACATCATCATTGAAATTGACGATACCAAAATTAAAGACAGCCGTAACCTGACAGGTATAATCGCTGCTAAAAAAGTGGGTTCAAAAATCAAGGTAAAAGTTTTAAGGGAGGGTAAATTCAAAACCTTTACTGTCAAGATTACAAAAAGAGATGGTGGACAAATACTTGCAGCTAATGGTGTTGATGATGAATTAGGCTTACAAATTGCTGAACTAACACCTGAACTTTCCAAAAAATATAATATCAATCGATCCGGTGTCATCATTACTGAAGTAAAAAATGAGAGTAAAGCTCAAAGAGTAGGACTTGCTTCAGGGGATATCATCGCAGAAATCAACCACCAGCGAATTAAAAATAAAAAAGATTATCAGAAGGCAATTGGTAAAGTCAAAAAAGGCGCAAACATTGTAATGGTTATTATCCGAAAAGGCCGTTACGTACAGATTATTAAAATCAAAAAATAATACCAAAGTAAAAAGGCCATAAAGATTAATTCTTTATGGCCTTTTTTTATTTTAATTTTCTCTTACTTTGAGTTTAATCTTCTTTAATTTACAGTTTTTCCAACTTTGTAATTTTTTCCTGTGCAATTTCTGCAAGCTCACTATCAGGTTCCAATCGCACAACATCATCAAATGCCTCCAGAGCCTTATTGTATTTTTTTCTAACAACATATACATTAGCAAGTTCAAATTGAAGCTGTTGAAACTTTGGGGCTTTAATTGCAGCTTTCTTAAGGTATTTTTCAGCAAGTTTAACTCTACCCTGTTTTTTATATGTAAGCCCTAAGCCTCTTAAAGCCTGAACATAACTCCGATCAATTTTCAAAGCTTTTTTAAAATACTTAATCGCTCTTTTATAATCTTTTTTATTATAATATGCCCAACCGAGATTATACATTGGATATTGAGGTGTAGCATACAAAAGGTCTGAGCTTAAATCTTCAAACACTTTAATTGCGTCATCCCATTTGCCAGCTAAAAGGTATGCTGAACCCAGATTATTTTTACCAGGAGCAAAGTCTGGTTTTATGACTAAAGATTTTTTAAAATGTTTAATGGCTAAGCCATACTTCTCTTTGGCAACGTAAACTTTGCCAAGATTATCCTGAAGCAAATGGTCATTCGCATATACAGCTTCAGCATCTAAAAAATATTTCAGGGCACTCGAAAAATTCCCCTTAGCCATGTGTGCTTCACCGACACCACTGATCACACGCTGTTTTCTCATTTGTTTATGGGTTGTATCAACACAGGCTGATAAAACAAAAACAGCCAACAAGCCACATATTACTGGAAGTAAAAATTTTATCTTCATTGTAAACACCTTAAAATAGAGATTTATTAAAACTAAGAATATATATAAAAAATCTTATACTTATGTCAATATTATTATAAAATATCAAACAATTACGCTCTGTTTATTTAAGTCAATTCAAACCCATGCCAATCACCAGGCCAACGGCAAGACCAAGGGATATAAATATTGATCCGACAACTATTCCAACTGCTATATTTCCTTTTTCAAGTTGTGTATGGGTATCAAATGGTGTGATTTTATCAAACAGCTTATAGCCAATACCCATAAACACAAGAGTTGCAATTGAACCAGCGGTTGCATAAGCAAAATTCATCAGGGTAATTGTTATCATTTCCATTATTTCAAAACCTCTTTAATATGTTTAATTTTTCCCACATAACCTATAGTTTCTTTACTGTGTCGTCCTGTTACATCTGGTAAAGTTATTTCAATTGAACCCCAAAGATTAGGATCAAGCCCTTTTTTCAATGCTTTAGTTTGTGCTTTTAAAACGTTACCTTTCCCGGCATTATAAGCTCCCATCATAAAATCTATTCTATCCTGAAATGGTCTTTTGGCCGTAAAAATATTCCAGATAGACTTATCATACCAGATACCCGCTGCAATATTCCAGCGGGGTTGTTCCCTCGTTCCTCTAATCATAGGGTTTTTCTGCTGAATTTCATCGAACGTTTTAGGCATAATCTGCATGACACCTTTTGCACCGACATAAGAGTTTGCATTGGCTTTTAAACGCGATTCCGCAACAGCCTGAGCCTTAAAAATTCGCCAGTCCATTCCAGGTCCAAAATATCTTTTAGAGTACTTTGAGAAGTAATTGTCAAACTTGCTGACACGATTATACCGTTCAAAAGGGTATACATTTCCAGCAAAAAGCAAAATGAGCACAGCAACAATTAAACTTTTTTTAACTCTCACAGATAATCTCCTGATTATAAATCGGATATGTTTATATAAACTATTATTATAAATCAGTCGAGTCTATTAATTACAAAATATCAGTTTATTTAGGTTTTAAAGAAGTCTTGCCTTCTCAAGTGGAATAATTTAAACATCAAATATGAACATTCTACAGGTGAAAAAAATCAGTGCACCAGCCCAATGCCATTACCTCCCGGATAAAAAATGGCAGTTCGAATATTTTTTTGCAACTGATCTGGATAAGCATGAATTGAACACATTACTTGAATCCGGTTGGAGAAAATTCGGTTACTATTATTTCAAACCCTCATGTGAAAACTGTATTAAGTGCCTACCCTTGAGAGTTAAAGCCAGTGAATTTATCCCCACAAAAAGCCAACGGAGAATCATCAAAAAAAACAGAGAGATAAAAGTTAAATTCACCCCGCTAACTTATTCTGAAAAAATATTTGAGATCTATCAGAATCATTCAATCAACAGGTTTGGTAAAGTGGATAATAACAAAAATGACTTTATTTCAAGTTTTTATACACAGTCGTGCCCAACGCTACAATCAATGTATTATCTAAATAACGAGCTTGCCGGTGTTGGATTTATCGATATCACCCACAATGCCTTGAGCAGTATCTACTATATCTTTGACACTGCCTATAGTAACCTGAACCTAGGTACATACAGTATCATAAGAGAGATAAATCAGGCAGCAGATATTGATCTTGATTATTACTATCTAGGTTATTACATAGAAGAATGTCCTAGCATGGCCTACAAAGGACACTTTGCTCCTTATGAAACTTACGACTGGGATAGAAAAGAGTGGCACAGCACAACTTAAAAAAGCTGCCCAAACAAGGCAGCTTTTATGATTTCGTAGAATTTAGATGGCTAAGGAAAAGGTTCCATATATAAGGTTTAGTGGTTGGCCAGACTTGAAGTAGTACATGTTGTACGTCAAAGGTCTGGTCAGACACTAAAGTGCAGTAGATGGGATTTTTTACGACGCCATCAATAATTGTCCAGTGCCTTATGAAGTGTTTTCACTGCAAGCTGGATACAATGATGTTTTTTCTCAGGAATGTTCTCCAAAACATTAAAAATGGTTCCATCATTAATATTTTTCGCAAATTCAATGCTTTTACCTGTAATAATGTCAACAGCTGCCATTGCAGCAGAAATAGCTCCTGCACAGCCGAGGACTTCATACTTGGCTTCTTTAATCGTATCGTCTTCAAAATTAAGGTATATCTTCATTGTATCACCACAGGAACCGATAAATTCCGCCACCTGATCAGCATCAGGGATTGACCCCATATGCGGTTTTTCTATATAATATCTTGCGGCTATTTCTGAATAACCTGTATTCGTTAGAGCAGTAAGCATATCGTTACTTTCTGCCTGAGTTTTATCCTGAATTTCTATCATTACCAGACTCCCCGTGTCCCAATTGATTATGACTCAATTTATCAAATAATTATATTTAAAAATCAAACAAGATAATATGATTATCGTATTGTGTCAAGATGGTGGATATGAACATACCGCTTTACCTAAAAATCATCAGACAATTTCTAAATAGACCAAAAGAAACAAATATGATAGGTTAGTATTCGAAACCATTAACAATATGGAGACTCATTATGGATAAGATCGAAAAGCCCTGTGCCCATTGTGGAACTAAAAATTTCATAGAAGCAACAAGCGGTCTCGGCGGTGTTGCGACCTGGAAGACGACTTGCGATCAGTGTGGAAATGATACAGAAGGTTATCGAACTCAGGATGAATGTAAATCAGGTGAGGCTTTTGCAGACGTAACAATCTTTGATTAATCTTTCAAAATGACAAAATCAACCTGATTGAAAGTAGACAGACAACCAGGTTGACTTATAAAAGCTTATTTTCCTGTAACACCATTTCTGAGAATGGTTGAACTTTTAAAGGTAACAACTCTTCTTTTATCAAGAATAAGTTCTTCTCCCGTGGCTGGATTTCGCCCCTTTCTCGATGCTTTTTCTTTAACACAAAATTTTCCAAACCCAGATATTAAAACATCATCGCCATCACCAAGTGAATCTTTTAAAATTTCAAGGGCTGTTTCAAAGATTTCAGAAGATCTAACTTTTGAATGGCCGAGTCTCTCTGTTATTGTTTCGATTATTGTAGCTTTTGTTAGAGTCATATAATTACATCTTTTTTTAAGTTATTAATATTTATTACAAAAAACAAAGCACTAAATACTGGTATAAAGACTCTATGTCAAGATGTTTAGAGTGAGATTTAAATTTTTTTACACATAGTATAAAATATTTTTCAAATGATCTAAACATAAGGTAGTTTCTTATTTTAACGAAGCGATCTCAGTTCTCAAAGCTCTCGCCATCCCCTCAGCCGTCTGATACCGTTTCATAGGATTTTTTTGTAATGCCCTGTTAATAATTTTATCTGCGCTTTTTGGAAGGTCTGGCCTTATAGTCATTATTGAAGGGTGTTTTACACTCGTAATCTGATATCCAAGACTCGAAAGATCAGTTCCTGTAAATGGAAGCTTCCCAGTCAGTAGTTGATACATGGTTACGCCAAGGCTAAAAATATCGGCCCTTCCATCAATATTCTTACCTCTCAATTGTTCAGGGGACATAAAAGAAGGACTGCCGAGAATAACGCCAGGTCTTGTCATAGTCGTATCAGCTATTCGTGCAATACCAAAATCTGTAACCGTTACACTACGTATTTCTTTATTATAAATGATATTACCTGGTTTTATATCCCGATGGACTATCTCTTTTCTATGCGCATAATTAAGGGCTTCAGCGACCTGACATATGATATCGTAAACCACTTTAACAGGCAGTAAAACTTTTGTCTTAGTATATTCGTTCAATGTAATTCCAGGGACATAGTCCATTGCTATATAGGCAAGGTCCTGTTCTTCACCTGCATCGTATATTGTAACAATGTTAGGATGCGTAAGCCTGCCAGCAGCTTTCGCTTCCCTAAAAAACCGTTCCTTCACTTCATCAAAACGGCCTTCAAAAGTCTGTGTAAAATCCATTGTTTTTATGGCAATTTTTCTGCCAATTTTTGGGTCCTCCCCAAGGTAAACAATACCCATTGCACCTCTGCCAAGTTCTTTTTCTATTTCATATCTCCCAAGGATCGGTTTATTTGCTCCTCCTATTGCTATTTCAAGAGTCCCTGATCCTGTCTGTAGATTGACGGATGTTCTACCAAAAATAATATTGGTGAGCCGTTCTGCTCTTTCTCCTGCATCATTGTAACCAGCGTTTTTTTGATCGATATACTCAAACACCGTACAAGCCTTGTCGTACTGCCTTTTCCGTTCAAATGACACTCCAAGTTTATACAATAGCTCAAGAACATGATCTTCCGGCTTGCATTCTATTAAAGATGTAAATGCCTGATCAAAACGATTCTGCTCAAACTGGAACCTTCCTAAATTCAAAAAGGCAAGATTTGCTTTTTGCTGAAGAATTTCAAATTTTTCTTTTTTCTTTTGTGAGATCAGAACAGCAATAAGACCAGCAATAAGATATATTATTGGAAGAGTAAACAGTAACCACTGGTCTTTAATAATAAGGGCCCAGGATTGTAATATCAGCAAAGATATTATAATGAAGATTGAAATCAAAACGGATATACCGTTTTTAATTCTTGGAACAATCAGAATTAAAAATAGAAAAAACACACAAATCAGAATTTTTTCCAGCCAGACAGCTTGCCAGGGAGTACTGGCAATGTTACCGGAAGAGATAGCAACATATGTTTCAGCCAGAGTAGTCAGTATTGGGTCCTTTTCTTCACCAATAAAAATAGCCTTATTATCAAGAAAACTAAAATTATCTGTTTTTAAAAGTTTACGTAGAGAATATGTTTTAACACCGCTTGAAATTGTATCTGAATACAACGGTAAAACATATCCAAAAGGGTCAGTATTCAAAAAGGAGTATCCAATTAGAAGCCCTTTATTCTCCTCCCATTCCGGTACTATATTTGAAATCTGAGAAAACATGATTGATAAGATATCCGGAATATATTTATCATTATTTTGCCAGATCATAGGCCAGCCATCTGAAGGTAATTCTCCTAAAACGGGGATAATAGTTCTTTTTTTATCTTCATTCAGATTATAGGTATTGGCATGGGGAGTTTTTTTTGTGAGTCCGTTTATCGGAAGTTTATCAAAATGTGTTTTAACAGAAGCGACTTTAAATTTCATATTATCATTAAAGATAAAATTTTCAATTTGAAAATTTGAAAAGCCCTCTTTTTTATGCTGTCGAAGCGCAATGTTAATATTTTTGGATTTAAAAATGTCATAGAATTCTTTTTGTATCAACAATTTTTTAACTATATTATTATTTTTCCTTTCATAGGGAAAGTCATCCATAAGAAGTGCTGTTGTCGAATTTTTTCTGATTTTGATAATTTTTAGCAGATCAATAAGTTCAGGTAGATCTTCAGGATATCTTAACAATGAATCGAAATCTTTAGGATCTATCGTAATTATAGCTGCACGATGATTGATAAACTTTTCTTTTTTTAGGCTGCCAGATAATTCGAATAACTGATTATCTATGAAATGAAAATCAGGTAAGAATCCATTAAAAAAAATAAATAGCGATGCTACAAGTAAAAGAAGCGTTTTCACACCAGTAAATTTTAACGGCAAACTTAAAAGATGAGTCAGTTTTTTTTTAAAATCTATTTTGTTTTCTTTTGATTTAGCAGGATTGATAATTTCAGTTTTATCAGAAGTAATCATATACGTTCAGCTCCATTTTTTTGATACGAAATATTTAATCATAAGCAAATACCGGAGTTTAGTCAAAATATGAGTAGAAATTTTATTGAATAGATCCAAGAAGAGGGGATTTAGTAAAGCTTAGGGCGTAATAATTGTTATTACGCCCATTATGATTAATTTTCGCCTGGAATTATAACAACATCAATTCTTCGATTTTTAGCCTGACCAGCTTTAGTTTCATTCGTAGCCAGAGGTTTTGTTTCACCAAAGCCAATAGAGTTAACTTTCTCAGGAATTATTGAGGCGTTTGCTAGAATATACTGCCTTACAGCTTCAGCTCTTTCTTCCGAAAGTTTCTGGTTTAAGGAGTCTGCTCCCGAAGAATCAGTATGACCTTCTATAAGTACTTCACAATTACGGAACTTACTGAAAGATTTTTGAACTTTGGTTAATAATGTGAAATACTCAGGTTGTATAACAGCTTTCCCACTTGGGAAGTTTAAACCGTACAGTCTTATTATTACATTATCGCCATCCATTAACACTTTACCTTCATTATGCGCAAAGGTAGCCCTGATATTTCTTATCTTTTTTTTCTTTGCTAATTGTTTCTGTTTTTGTCGATTTAGAGCCTCCTCTGCTTTCAATCTTTGTTGTCTTAGTTTTTCTCCAGTACTATTAAGTTCAGACAACTTAGAGTCAAGGCCAGAAATGGTGCCATTCAATGAGGCAATCTTTCGTTCTCCCTGAGTGATTTTTAATTTTAACTTTTCAATTTCTTTTACAAGAGCATAACTTGCTTTCACTAAACCCTTATCAAATTTTGCTTCAACACCTAATTCTTTAGCAATTTTATCAATTGATTTTTCTGCTTCAATTTGAAGGTCTTCAAATTCGTAGTCAGACTCCTTCATTTGTCTGATATGATTATGAGTATATTTTGTGTGTTTTAACTTATAGGCTGCTTTTTTAACAAGTTCACTTGCATTTTGGTTGCTGTATCTTTGCTTACCAAGCTGTTTTTCAGCCTTATCTACAAGTTTGAGTGCCTTAGCAAATGTTTTTTTTGCATTATTGCTGTCACCGAGAGCCTTGATAGCCTCAACATCCTTTCTAACCGATCCCAGGTAACTGGTTTCAATTGTTTTAAGTTCAGCAAGGCGATATAATTCCTCAGCTTTTTGCCCATACTCACGGGCATCCGTAAGATCACCGTCTTCAAACTCTTCGATAGCATCTTTAAAGTATTTTTCGGCCTCATACCATTTTTTGTACTCATATTTTACAGCATCAACTTTATTCGCATCGTTCCTTGCGGCAATCTGTGTTTTAAACTGACCAACTGCTTTTTCTGCGATCTGACTTGATTTGTTTAAGTACTTAACCGCCTGTTCCAATTCTTCGCCAGCATCTTCTGGCTCTCCTTTATCATAATATTTTTCTGCATCTTTATAATACTCACTACCTTCGGAAAAAGCCTCAGGTGCATATAGTTCAGCATTAATCATTTCTGCATTTTTCAAGGCCTTATTTGCTTCCTGGAAAAAGGATTTCTTACCTTTTCCCCATGCACTGGAAGCAGCTGAAACAGTAGAGATACTGAATAAACACACAGAAAATCCAACAACCAAAAACAAAATACTTTTTTTCAGTAATATCTTCATAAATTGTTCCTCACAATTATTCCCTAAAATCCCACAAATGTATGAAACAGTTGTAAGTTAAGGGGAAATAACCCATTAATATTGATTTCAATTTAATTGACTTGTAAAAAACAGATAACATAAGTTTTTTGCTTTTTAAACAACTTTATTATCATTCTAAAAAAAAAGGCGTGTATATTACATACACGCCAATATTAATTAATTTTTATGACTGCAAATCTACAAAATTGTATGTATTGCAGCCTTTGCTATTTCCATAAATGGTTGCGGGAAAATACCGACTGCAAGAATAGTAACAGCAAGTAGACCACCAAGAAGATATTGAAAAACACCCAACTTGATTGGGCTTGTCTCCTCCTCACAATTTATATAAGCCGCTCTCACAATTCTTAAGTAATAATAGGCAGCAATCCCTGCATTGATAACAGCAAGTATGACGATTGCATAAAGTGATTGTTTTATAGCTGCTGTAAAAATAAGAAATTTACCTAAAAAGCCAACTGTCGGGGGCATTCCAGCCATACCAAAGGCAGCTATAGCAAGAATTAATGCAAGCAGAGGGGATCTTTTGTAAAGACCTTTAAGATCATCAAGGGTAACATTTCCTCCATCTTCGGAGACATTATAAATAACGTAAAAACAAGCAAGGTTCATTAAGAGGTAGCCACTGATATAATAAATTGCTGCACCATAACTAAGCTCACTGGCGCATAAAACAGCAACCATTACATAACCTGCGTGTGCGATACTGGAATAGGCAAGAAGTCTTTTCATATCTTCCTGGACCAGAGCTGAAAGATTTCCTATTGTCATGGAAAGAACTGCCAGTGTTCCTAAAATCCAGGTTATCTGACTAAAATCTACACCGGCTAATGAAACAAATCTGATGAGAAGAGCAACACCGCCAACTTTCGGAAGCGTGGCAATAAAACCTGCTGTTTCATTTGCTGCTCCTTCATAAACATCTGGAGCCCAAAAGTGCATCGGGAACATTGCCAGTTTGTAAAAGAAACTGGCAAGCATCAGAATAAGACCGATAATAACCACAGGTTGTGTCTGGACAAGAGCCGGAAGAGTACTTTTCAATTCAGAAAGATAAGTCGTATGAGCCATACCGAAAATGTAACTCATACCGTAAAGTGAAATTCCAGTTGCAAGCGCACCAAACATTACATACTTTATACCAGCTTCCATCTGACTCTTGTAACCATCTTGCCTTCTAAAAGGAATGATTACGTAAAGCGCAAAAGAAGAAATTTCAAGACTTATGACAATCGTTAAAAGTTCAACCGAACTGACAAGAAAAACCAACCCCAAAACACTTAAAGTCAGAAACAGGTAGTACTCAGAAGCAAGTTCTTTGGTAATCCCTTTCAGGCCCTTGCCAAGAGCTATTATTATCACGAAACCTAATGTTAAAACTATCTTAAATATCTGCGAGAACAAATCAACCTGATATGCATCAAAAAACAACTTACCAGATGCTTTATAAGAAGCGACAGCTATAAGCAGCACAACAATTGACTGAGCAACCGCAATACCCTGTAAAAAAGATGTTTTTGGTTTTCCAAGTGATAAAAAGAAAAAAACCAGTGCCATCGATATCAATGCCAGTTCCGGTAAAAATAAAGACATATTATTAGATCCCTTAAATCAGACTGCTTTTAATGACAGATGAAGTTCCATCCATACCGTAATAATTTAACTATTTTAAAAACCTTAAAGTAACAAAACTTCTCAGCTATTAATGATGACCTTTTTTTACAGCTTTTACATGTTTCTTTGTAGCACCATGACTACTGACCGGGCCTTCGCCATTCTCAGAACTCTTTCTTGCATTTTCTACCTGCTGGACAAGGTGATCAACACTCTTATCCATAACATTCAATATCGGCTTAGGGTTCAACCCGATCCAGAAAATAAAGAAGGTTAAAAAAGACAGTGTTACAAATTCTCTCAGATTCAAGTCTTTTAAAACGTGATGGTCATCATCGTGATGACCATGTCCATCAGAATCTGCCCAGACCATTTTCTGCACTAATCGCAACATATAAGCAGCGGCAAGAATAGCACCCACAATAGCAACTGCACCGACTAATTTATATTTTTTGAATGTAGCCAGCAGAACAAGAAACTCACCAACAAAACCGTTTGTCCCCGGGAACCCAAAAGAAGCCAAAGAAAAGATAACAAGAAATGTTACATACATTGGCATCTGTGAGCCAAGGGCTGAGTTAGCTGAAATTTCTCTACTGTGAGTTCTTTCATAGATAATACCAATCAGGATGAAGAGCCCACCAGTTGTAACACCATGGCTCAGCATCTGCATCATGGCACCTTGAATTCCTATATCACTTAAAAGAAATATACCAAGTGTCACAAAACCCATATGACCGACACTGGAGTATGCAATAAGCTTTTTAATATCTGACTGGCCCAAGGCAAGATATCCACCGATAACAATCGAAATTGCAGAGAAGAAAATCAGATAAGGAAAACAATAAATAGTTGCGTTCGGAAGCATTGGTAGACAAAATCTAAGAAAACCGTACCCACCCATTTTCAGAAGAACACTTGCAAGAATTACACTACCAGCAACAGGCGCTTCAACATGGGCAGCAGGTAGCCAGGTATGAAATGGAAACATCGGAATTTTAATGGCAAAAGCAAGTGTAAATGCAATAAAAATCCACATCTGAAAACTAAAGCCATAATCCTGATTCATTAGTTCAGGTAAAAAGAAGGTTCCGGTTTTGATATATAAAGCTGCAATTGAAACAAGAAGAAATACACTACCTAATAATGTATAGAGAAAAAACTTGATTGAAGCGTAATCTTTTCTTTCGCCACCCCAAACTGCAATTAATAGAAACATTGGAACAAGCATCGCTTCCCAGAAAATGAAAAACAATACCATATTCATGCTGATAAAAACACCTATCATAAAGGCTTCCATCAGAAGTGTAACTATCATAAACTCTCTAAATCTATCCTGAATATAAGTCCAGGAACAGAGAACACACAAAGGCATAACAAGTGTTGTTAATAAAACCAATAGAACACTAATACCATCAACACCAACAACATAATTTAAATCAAGAAATGGAAACCATTCACTTTTTTCAGCAAATTGATATTTTGCAGTATTGTAGTCCCAGTTAAAAAACAACGGCAGAGATAAGGCAGCTGTAACAAGAGTTACTATGAGTGCCCATGCTTTGATAACACCATCATTTTTAAGAAAAAAAGTTACTGCTGCGCCCAGTAGTGGAACAATCAGCAAAACCGACAAAATGGGATAGTTCAGTGTGTTAAGTATTAAATAATGTTCCATACATTCACAATCTTCCTAAGATTAAAACCAGATTATTCGGCTTAAAATTTAGAATTTAAGCACAATAGCTATCAAAACAATAAACATAACCGCAACTGCGGCACCGATATATTGCTGTATTTTACCTGTTTCTATCCGGCGAAGTTGATCTCCACCCTTAACAACTGATTTAGCTGATCCATCTATCACCCAGTCAATCCCCTCTTTATCAAAAAAGGAAAACATTTTAGCCAGAGACATAGTAAAAGCTATACCTACGTTCTTCCACACATTATCTGCAAAATCATTCACTGTACTAAGTGGTTTTGAGGCAAACCAGATAAATGCAAGGGCACCTTTTCGATAGAACCAGTCAAGGTCAAGACTTGCGTATGGTTTGGGCTTAAGATATTTCACCAGAAGGTAAAAGCCAAAACCTGTAAAACCAAGGATCTGAAATGTTTCAGAAAGATGGTAAGCCGTATAAGGGTGATAATTTACTGGGTTGGGGAGCATGGCATAAAGCCAGTCATATCCAAAATACCCAAAAATACCATTTTTAAAACCAAGGCAAATACAGAAAAAAGCTGCCATTGCCATACCAAGGTTCATATTCCAGGGAGCATCCTTGCAGTCAATATCGGATTTTTCTTTTCCGCCAAACCACACAAAATATGGTAGTTTAATACCTACAGACAGAAATGTTCCAACAGCTGCAAGCGTAAGGAGAATCAGAATACCGACTCTGTGATGTTCACCGGCTGCTGCAATAATCATCGACTTGCTGATAAAACCACTTGTAAGTGGGAAACCTGATATTGCAATACCACCAATAACTGTAAAAACTAAGGCAATTGGCATTTTATTATAAAGTCCGCCGAGTTCAGTAAGCTTGCTTCGGCCAGTCATTTCAAGAACAGCTCCGACACCCATGAAAAGAAGTGCTTTATACAGAATATGGGCATATGCATGAGCACAAGCACCATTTACAGCCATTGCTGTTCCAATACCGATTGCGCAGACCATATAACCGACCTGACTTACAATATGATACGCAAGAATCCTCCTGGCATCATTTTCGATGACCGCGTATCCGACACCATAAAGTGTCATTATAGCACCCATAATAGCCAGAGTCTCGTACCCGGCAAATCCTCTTGCAAGTACATAAACAGCAGTTTTAGTTGTAAAAGCACACATAAAAACAGCACCGGTAACAGTGGCCTCAGGATATGCATCAGGAAGCCAGGCGTGAATAGGAGGAACAGCAGCATTCAGCATAAAACCGATCATGATTAAATAATCTGCCATTGTCGCACCTTCGGCAGCAATGTGCTCAAAGACCATGCCTTCCATACCAACATTCTGGTATCTTAAAAAAATACCGGCAAGAAGTATCAAGCCACCAGCCGTATGTACAAGAAGATATCTATACCCCGCTTCAATAGATCTTTTTTTCTTTCTGTACCAAATCAAAAAGGTCGAAGCGAACGCCATCAGCTCCCAAAAGATAAAAAGGGTCAGATAATCACCGCAAAGAGTTGTTCCGAGTGATCCAGCGACATAAAACCAACCAGCCATATGCTGTCCGCTTTCATTGATATGCAGACCATAAATCGACCCGATCAGAGCCATAATTGTAAAAACGTTCAAAAATATTATTGTAAGTTTGTCTACTCGTCCGAAAATAAGATCAAACCCCATATATGTGGTTTCACCGAATGTGCTACCATCAGTCAGAGAATAAACCTGAATTATTGCAAGAATAGGGATAACTACCAACAATATTTTCTGAAGACTGATATGGACTCTTTTCGCAATTGGAAGTAGCAAGGCACCTAATATAAAAAGTGATGCCGGATGCATAAAAATCGTGTTACTTATCATAATAATCCTCATCCTGCTTCAGCCAGTTATTGTAAAGGCCCTTACAGACCACACTCATTCCAAGACAACCGAAGGCCCCAAAAAAAGCCCAGAATCCAATTATTTGATCGCCGAAGAAATGTGGTTCGTGCCTTTCAGCAAAGATATCAAAGACAATTGTAAAAATCAGATAGGCAAAGAATAAAAATTTAAACCCCTCAGATTTGCTTCTCAGATATGTCATTAAATTACCCATCATGACCCCGCTACACTTTTAAGTATTGTTGCAAAGAAAGTTGTATCTACTGAACCGATAATCTTCAGGAAAAGATCCGGGTAAAAACCAAAAGCGACTGAAAATATTGCTGTTACAACTAGAGGAACAACCATGAACAATATAAGAGGACTCTTCTCAAGACTCTCTGTTTTATCTGCATCTTCAGGTAATGGTTTTCCAAAAAAGGCCTGTATAACGATTGGAACAAAGTAACCGGCGTTTAGAAGACTACTGATAAGAAGTATAGTAAGAATAATCCAGTTATGAATATCCATCGCACCTACGGCAAGATACCACTTCGTTACAAAACCACTTACAGGTGGAACTCCAATCATACTTAGAGACGCAAGAGAAAAAGCCACCATCGTAAATGGCATTCTTTTGGCAAGCCCACCCATCTCTTTAATATCCTTTTTACCTGAGGCAACATAAATACATCCTGCACAGAAAAAAAGAGTGATTTTTGCAAACGCATGGTTTGTAATATGGATAAGACCACCGGTGACGCCACTTGGAGTGACAAGTGCCACACCTAAAAGAATGTATGAAAGCTGACTTACAGTTGAGTAAGCAAGTCTAGCCTTAAGGTTAGTCTTAGTCAGTGCAATAACTGAGGCTGTGACAATTGTAATTGAAACAAAGTAAGCGGTGAAAATCCCAAGCCCTGAATCTGATAAAAGCTGGGTACCAAATATAGAGAGCATTACACGGGAAGTTGAAAAAACACCGACCTTAACAACAACAACTGCATGTAACAGTGCACTGACCGGAGTCGGTGCAACCATCGCTGAAGGAAGCCAATTATGCAGTGGCATAATACCCGATTTTGCAAAACCGAATAAAAACATTAAATAGATTGCAATCACAAGCGGTTTACTTGCACCGGCGTCAAAAATTCCGTTTACAATGCCTTCTGCATTGAAATCAAGAGTTCCGCATTGCATGTAAAGAAGAACCATTCCTGTTAGTAAAAAGGCCTTTGAGGTAAAGAAAAGATAGACAATATATTTCTTTCCACCTTCATAGCCATCTTTGTCCTGATGGTGCATAACAAGTGGGTAGGTTGCAATTGAGACAATTTCATAGAAAAGGTAAAGTGTAAAAAGGTTGCCCGCAAAAGCAGCACCCATGGCACCGCCAACTGAGATGGCGTAACAGACATAAAACCTTGTCTGTGCATGCTCGTTAAGCCCACGCATATAGCCGATACAATAAAATGCAGCGAGTATCCACAAGAAAGAGGAGGTCCCCGCAAAAAGGAGACCCATTCCATCTAACCTGAACTTAACACTGACTCCTGAATATATCGTAAAAAAGGTATGTTCCGGGTTGGTACCTGCCAAAACCTGAGGCAGAAGATTCAACACGGACATAAATGTCAGGGCTGCTCCAAGAACCGCCCACGATTCACGAATATTGGGTCTTTTACCAGAAAACATTATAAATAATGCTGTAACCAGTGGAATAGCCGTTGTAACAAAAATCAAGCTGGGTGTGTTTGAAATATCCATAAAATATTAAACCTTCGAAAAATAAATACCCACTAATTTCTAACCCTGAAGTTCATTAACGTCTTCAGGATCACTTGTGTTATACTTTCTATAAACAGCAAGTATAAAACTTACCACTATGGCAGCTTCAGCCGCAGCGATTCCCATAATAAATAAAGTTATTATCTGACCAACTGCCGGATCAGGAGCTGTAAATTTATTGAATGCCATAAAATTCAGACCCGCCCCATTCAAAACAAGTTCAGTTGAAATCAGCATACCGATAAAACTTTTGTGCCTGATCATCCCGTAAATACCTATTACAAGAAGAAACACAGCTAAAATCAGATAGACATTAAGATTGTTACTCAGCGTAATCAAACTTCCTCCTCCCTTCCACCTTTTGCAAGAATTATTGAACCAACAATTGCAATAAGCAGAACAACTGAAATGAGCTCAAACGCAAGACAATATTTCAAAAGAAGACTTTCACCTATCCATTCCAATGAAAAATTTCCAACGGTCTTCTCTGCTGATTCCCAGGTTGTTTTTCCAAATGCGACTGCTACTAAAAGAAACGCTGTACCACCTGAAGAGATTAGAGCAAGAAGTGTGTTACGTCCAATGGTATGTTTTTCAGCACTCTCTCTTGGCGTGTAGCCAACCATGATACCAAAGACAAGTACGATACACACTGCACCAACATAAATCATGATCTGCATTAACGTCAGAAACAGACTGCCAAGATAAAAGTATAATCCCGCAACACCTAAAAGACACACAGCAAGACCTAAAACCGAGTGCATCAGGATGCGAGCATTAACTGCCAACCAACTTCCAAGAATTGCAAGCAGAATAAATGCAACAAACATCATTTCTGCAACTATTTGGTAATAAGCATTCATCATTTGTCCTCAAGCCGCTTAATTAAATCGAAATAAAAATCTTCACGAGAGAAACCGGCAATTTCATATTCATCTGAAAAATAAATTGCAGAGGGTTTACACGATTCAACACAAAGTCCGCAAAGGCTGCATTTACTATAATCAAGGTTAAAGACCGTAAGTACTTTTCCCTTGACGCCTTCCTGCTTTTCACCTTTTACGGTAATACAGGCACAGGGGCAGTTTTTCATACAAAGCCCGCAGACAATACAACTGTTTTTACCTGTTTCAGGATTTTTTACGAGATCGATATGGCCTCTCATATTCGGGCTGATATCAACTCTTTCTCTGGGGTACTGAACTGTAACAATAGGCGATATCAATGCTTTGAATGTTACTCCAAGCCCAACCAGAAGACTCTTGCCACCAGTAAATATTTCGCTAAAATATCCGCTCATATTA
>JQIA01000205.1_pt1 | contig 27382 bp, 24 predicted proteins | sample 811431 | NCBI WGS metagenome assembly JQIA01 (sample SAMN02998118, study PRJNA258478) | marine sediment metagenome | biome: marine; feature: seafloor; material: sediment; isolation source: oil-polluted sediment collected from 3 locations (0.5 km, 0.7 km and 0.9 km)... | place: USA: Gulf of Mexico ...
GCATATAAATGATCACGCGATCACCTTTTTCAATACCCTGATCTTGCAAGCTGCCTGCAAACCGCGCGGTTTTCTCTTGTAGTTCAGCATATGTAACCTTGGCAGAGCTCCCTGTGATCGGGCTGTCGTAAATAATCGCGACCTGATCACCACGCCCTGCTTCAACATGACGGTCAACCGCATTGTAACAAGTGTTTATCTCACCGTCTTTATACCATTCATAAAGCGGGGCATTTTCATCGAACAAAGCCTTTGACGGCATTTTATCCCAAGATACTTGGCTTGCGGCCTCCATCCAGAACGCTTCAGGATCAGATTTCCAATTTTCGTATATTTCTTTATAAGCCATCAACCCTACCCCTTGTCGTTTTCTGTTTTTGCCCGTGTGACCAACCCTAAAACCTCTTTTGCGGCTTCCGGGATATTTGTACCCGGCCCAAAAATTGCCCGCACCCCTACTTGGCGTAGGAAATTATAATCATCGGGAGGGATAACCCCGCCACAAATCACGATAATATCCCCGCCACCTTTGTTTTTCAGCGCATGCACCAATTGAGGCGCCAAGGTTGTGTGACCTGCAGCTTGTGACGATATTCCAACCACATCCACACCTTTTTCAATCGCATCAATTGCCGCCTCTTCAGGAGTTTGAAAAAGCGGCCCCATTTCAATATCAAAGCCAATGTCGGCAAAAGCTGTGGCAATCACTTTACCGCCTCTGTCATGGCCGTCTTGCCCCATTTTAACCACCATCATTGATGGTTTTTTTCCGTATTTAGAAGCAAAGTCAGTGACTTCTGTTTGAATGTCGATAAAACCCTGGTCGCCTTCATAAGCCGCACCATAAACCCCGCTCAACAGTTTTACTTTGGCTTTGTGGCGCCCAAATGCGCGTTCCATAGCATCTGATATTTCACCAACAGTTGCCCGTGCACGTGCCGCGTCAACTGCCAAATTCAACAAATTATCCCCCGCGCGCGCACCTTTTTCAAGGGCTGCAAGCGCTGCTTCACAAACTGCTGTATCCCGGCTTTGTCGAATCGTTTTCAACCGCTCTATTTGCGCATCGCGTACCGCCGAGTTATCAATATTACGTACATCAATATCTGCGTCTTCATCAGTTTGAAACTTATTCACGCCAACAATAATATCTTCGCCGCGATCCACCCGTGCCTGTTTTTCTGCCGCTGCGCGTTCTATTTCTAACTTTGGCATGCCATCTTCAACTGCGCGGGTCATACCGCCTAAGTTATCAATTTTCCCAATCAATTCCCACGCTTTATCGGCCAGTTCCTGTGTCAAGCTTTCAACGTAATAAGATCCCGCCAGCGGATCGACCACATTAGTAACACCAGTTTCGTTCTGCAAAATCAACTGGGTATTGCGCGCCAGTCGTGCAGCCGCATCAGAGGGCAGAGCAATAGCTTCGTCATAACTATTTGTGTGTAAGGATTGCGTGCCGCCAAGCACAGCAGACATCGCTTCATAAGCGGTGCGAATAGCATTATTATAAGGGTCTTGTTCTTGCAATGAAACGCCGCTGGTCTGGCAATGGGTGCGCAACATCAAAGATTTCTCATTTTCAGCGCCAAACTCGCTCATGATCCGATGCCATAACAGCCGCGCTGCGCGCAATTTAGCCGCTTCCATGAAAAAATTCATACCAATAGCAAAAAAGAACGATAAGCGCGGCGCAAACCTATCCACATCCATGCCCCGCGCGATTGCTGCTTTCACGTATTCCTTACCATCGGCCAGCGTAAAGGCCAGTTCTTGCACTAAGGTCGCCCCGGCTTCTTGCATATGATACCCGCTGATCGAAATCGAATTGAACTTGGGCATTTCGCGGCTGGTATAATCAATAATATCCGACACAATCCGCATCGAAGGCTCAGGCGGGTAAATATAAGTATTTCGCACCATAAACTCTTTCAGCACATCATTTTGGATGGTACCCGAAAGTTTAGCGCGTTCAACGCCTTGTTCTTCACCTGCCACAATAAAGCTGGCCAGAACCGGGATCACCGCACCGTTCATCGTCATCGAAACACTAATCTTATCCAGCGGAATACCGTTAAACAAAATCTTCATATCCTCGACGCTGTCGATGGCCACACCAGCTTTGCCGACATCGCCTACAACCCGTTCGTGATCACTGTCATAACCGCGATGGGTAGCCAGATCAAAAGCCACTGAAACACCTTGTTGTCCGTTGGCCAGCCCTTTGCGGTAAAACGCATTGCTTTCCTCGGCGGTGGAAAATCCCGCATATTGGCGGATCGTCCAAGGCCGCCCTGCATACATCGTAGCTTTAGGGCCGCGTGTGAAAGGGGCTGAGCCGGGCGTTGTTCCCAAGTGATCTACCGCATCCAGATCATCTTTGGTATAAAGGGGTTTTACCGCAATGCCTTCAGGGGTATCCCATGTCAGGTCGCCCAAAGGCCGCCCGCGCAATTCTTTTTCCGCCAAGCTTTTCCAAGTCTTAAGGTTAGATACGCTCATTGCGCATACTCCTTTGTTTTATATATGAAATTCAGTCTCGAAATTCCTCGCGCCCAGGAATACGCCCAAAGGCGATTTTGGCCCCGGTAAAGGGTGTTATTTCGCGCGGTCGTTCGCCGTATATCAACGTGTCCTGCCCGTAGCGTTGATTGATTGCGTCGATCAAAACACATAAATCTTCGCGGCGAGTGCGTTGGCCTGATCGTGTTCGTGTTTCGAATAAATCCGCCGTATGCCTGTGCGCAGGCACCAACCCGCCCAGCATTACGCTGGTTGAGATCGGTTGGGTAAACTCTAATGCGTTCCAACATTGCCGAAACAGCGCTAACAATTGAAAGCTGTCTTGTGTCGCAGGTATCCGTCGCCCTAGCCCATCGCGCCCCCCCACCGCACATTTCACAGAAATCTGTAAATAACTGGCATATGCGTTTTGGCGCCGTAACCGTGTGGCCGCTTTGATCAACAATCGCCGTGTGACCAGACGTGCAGCTTCGGGATTGCGATTGTTGTAAGACAGTACCTGCCCATGGCCCAGCGTTCGCGCAGGTTTTGCCAGTGGTTGCGGAATATCTTCGCCTTGTAGCGCACGGATAAACCGTTCGCCTTGCACCCCGCCCCAAACTTTCCGTGCGTGTTTGGGAGCCATTGCATAAAGCATTGGTATCGTCGTAATCTTTGCAGCCTTTAATCGTGTACTTATTCCCCGACTTATCCCGGGAATATCTTTTAGTTTCAAATGATTGATCTTTTCCGGCAAAACCTCTGGCAACAACCATTCCAGCCCTTCCGGCTTTTGCAATTCGCCTGCTAATTTTGCCAATAACAGGCTGGAACCAAGCCCTATTGAACACCGCATTGCCGGGCCCACACAGGTATAAATCTGCTGGCGCATGTTCTCTGCTAAACCAAGAGCTACTTTTAATTCCTGGTTTCGTCCCGAAAGCCGTATAGAAAACTCGTCCACCGAGTGCGCGGCTTCGATCGGCAATACTCGTTCTATCGCTCGCTTGATCTGGTGGTGATAATCCACGTATACGTCGTGACGCGCGGCGCGAAACTGCATGTCGGGGATCATCCGGCGCGCATCTTTCATTCGCATTCCAAACGTCAAGCCCCGATCTTTGGCCTCGTAACTGGCCGCAATGATCGCCGCATTCGGTTGCATCGTCGTCACGACACCAACCGGCTGGCCGCGTAAACGCGGGTCTTCTTGTTGTTCCACACTGGCAAAATAGCTGTTCATATCGAGATAGAGCAGCCGTAATCGGGCTTTGGTCATCAGTCATCACTTTGGGTCGGATGACATCAATATTAGAACAAAGAGTGAACATATGAAAGCACGAAATGGCGATTATTCAAACTCCATAATCACTTCGTCAACTGCCATACTACCACCAACACTTGCATTGACCTTTGAGACAACGCTTTGCTTTTCCGCGCGCAACACATTTTCCATCTTCATCGCTTCCACCGTGCAAAGCGCTTGGCCTTCTTGAACTTCATCACCCACAGCAACATTCAGGTTTACGATCAAGCCCGGCATAGGGCAGAGCAACATCTTTGATGTGTCGGGGGGCAGTTTTTCCAGCATATGTTCTGCCAGTTCCGCACGGCGCGGCGTATAAATGACAACACGGGTGTCAGCCCCGCGATACCGCACTTGATATCCAGCACTGATAGGCTCCACTTTCAAGATCAATGGGCTGCCATCAATCATGAAATGTGCCAACCGTTCGCCAGGCACCCATTCACTGGTCACACGGTGTTTAGTGCCATCAGCAAAGCTAACCGAAGAACCCGCATGATCGGCATCAATTGACACGTCAAACCGTGTTCCTTGCACCATGATCACCCAGTTTTCTCCAACCTTACGCTCATGATTATCAATACGCCCTGAAACCCGCGTAAGACGAATTTCAGCAACACGGTACATTGCGGCACAAGCAGCAGATATGCGTTTTAGTGTCACTTCATTAAGGCTAACACCTTGAAACCCTTCTGGGTATTCTTCTTCGATGAACGCCGTTGTAATATCGCCGCTGATAAATCTTGGGTGATCCATCACCGCTGACAAGAACGGCAGATTGTGCCCGATACCTTCTACTTCGAAGCCATCCAATGCATCGCGCATAACGTCTATGGAAGTTGCCCGGTCAGGGCCCCAAGAGCACAGTTTTGCAATCATCGGGTCATAGAACATTGAAATTTCACCGCCCTCATAAACGCCCGTGTCATTACGCACAACCATGGTTTTCGTGGCGACTTCTTCTGGTGGGCGGTAGCGCGACAAACGGCCGATTGAAGGCAGGAAATTACGATATGGATCTTCGGCATAAAGCCGGCTTTCCATTGCCCAGCCGTTAATGCCCACATCCTTTTGTCTAATCTCCAGTTTTTCGCCATAGGCCACGCGGATCATTTGTTCAACCAGATCAATGCCCGTGATCAATTCCGTCACAGGGTGTTCCACCTGCAAGCGCGTGTTCATTTCGAGGAAGTAAAAGTTGCGATCCCCATCAACGATAAATTCTACTGTGCCCGCGCTACAATAATCCACCGCCCGAGCCAAAGCGACAGATTGTTTACCCATAGCTTTGCGGGTTTTTGCATCTAGAAACGGGCTGGGGGCTTCTTCGATCACTTTTTGGTTACGCCGCTGGATCGAGCATTCACGTTCATTTAGGTAAATACAATTACCATGCTGATCACCCAGCACCTGAATTTCGATATGGCGTGGTTGGGTAATGAATTTTTCGATGAAAATACGGTCATCCCCAAAACTGCTGGCCGCTTCATTCTTAGATAACTGAAAGCCTTCACGCGCTTCAGCATCATTCCAAGCAACCCGCATGCCTTTGCCGCCACCGCCCGCTGACGCCTTGATCATCACTGGATAACCAACTTTATTTGAGATCGTCACCGCCTCTTCAGCGTCTGCAATTTCACCCATATAGCCTGGCACCGTGGTCACACCCGCATCTGCTGCCAGTTTTTTTGAAGTAATTTTGTCGCCCATAGACGCAATTGCCCCTGCAGGTGGCCCGATAAAAGCCACACCGGCCTTTTCCAAAGCCTGTGCAAATTTCATGTTTTCTGACAAAAACCCATACCCCGGATGCACCGCCTCTGCCCCGGTTTGACGCACCGCATGCATCACTTTTTCAATCACAATATAGCTTTCAGCCGCGGGCGATGGCCCAATATGTACGGCCTCATCGGCCATTTTTACATGTAAAGCATTCTTGTCTGCATCTGAATAGATCGCGACCGTTTTAATGCCCATCTTCTGGGCCGTTTTGATTACACGGCAGGCGATTTCACCACGATTAGCAATTAAAATTTTCTTAAACATGGGCTTCCCTTAGACAGATGATTAGTAGGTTGGATTTCCCCATAAAAATGGGCCCTTGTGAATATACACAAAGGCCCTAGTAGAGGGGAAATGAAAGAGTTGATCCGCATGGAACAGCAGAAAATCTCTTGATCAGTTTTTGCTTTAGCAAGCGGCGCGGCTGATCTCGGCACCATCGAAGTCCAAGAAGAACTTCCTTGATTATTAAGGTAAACAGCTTTTTCACGGCTGCATATCAAATTGTTTCTTGCAACCTTCATTTGGGCGTAAATTCGCCAAAGCCGTTTTATGATGCGCGAATTCATGCCGATCAGCCCCCGAAAACCTCTGGGAAACTCACCATAGCGCGGCCAACATTGATTTTGAGCAGTGCTTCATAATCTTCTGGATCAAAAGAGTCGTTAGCGGCCTCTACTTCACGACCAAACAGCCAGCTTAAGCGGCCCGCGTCCAGATTACCGCGCTCAAACGGCTCTTCGCCAAAATATTCCCACAAAGCGCGCATAAAGCCTTCATCCGCACGCCGGTCGGCATGGCGGCGATCAGCATATCGCTCACGCTTCATAAGCTTAGTGGGGCCAGATTTACTGGCGCGTCGTATTGTAAAGTGAAAGTCAGAACTGGGAAGACGGGAAGGAAAACCACGATATTTTATCATGATACACCCCCGCAGGTGCGTATTTGTGGTGCGCCAAGAACCTCAATAGGTTCTTGGCTATAGCTTTTAGTATTTCTGTGTAGGCTTTGGTGCCACAATCGGTTCAGGCTCGTGCTCAGGAGCCGGGCCTGCAGAAGATGATGAATTTGCACATGCAGATAGTCCAAGAACCAAAAGAAGTGCGATTGATGTAATTGTTTTTGACATATTGCGATCCTAGTTTTGTTTAGTACCAAGCCTGTTAACACTCGATATTTCGTCATCTTAACAGCATTCATTGATAAAAAACAGGATGATAATGTAAACTTTTGTTCAAAACGGCGAAATTCAATGCAACAAAGCCATTTCACTGGCAAAATCACTTGTTGAGCCATTGCTCTATTTGGTATTTTCTCAAAATTCATCACTCTTCCCCCCTACAATGGTAAATTATCATGTTTGCGCCATGGGTTTTTCACATCCTTTGACTTCAAACTGGCAAATGCACGCGCGACGCGCATACGGGTATTTTGCGGCATGATCACCTCATCAATAAAGCCATTTTCGGCAGCAACAAACGGATTAGCGAAACGATCTTCATAATCCGCCGTAAGCTCTGCAATCTTGTCTGCATCAGCTAAATCTGCACGGTGCAAAATTTCAACAGCGCCTTTTGCCCCCATCACCGCAATTTCTGCGGTAGGCCAAGCGTAATTCACATCGCCGCCCAGATGTTTGGGTGACATCACACAATATGCCCCGCCGTAAGCCTTGCGTGTAATCAAGGTTACACGCGGCACAGTGGCCTCGCCAAAGGCATAAAGCAATTTAGCCCCATGCTTGATCCCCCCGCCGTATTCTTGCACAGTTCCAGGCAAAAAACCCGGCACATCAACAAGTGTCAGCAACGGAATTTCAAACGCGTCGCAAAATCGCACAAACCTTGCAGCTTTACGTGATGCATTAATGTCCAGACATCCTGCCAGCACCATTGGTTGATTAGCGACCACACCAACGGTAGATCCTTCAAGCCGAATAAAGCCAGTTAAAATATTCTTTGCAAAATCCTCTTGGATTTCGAAAAAATCACCTTCATCTGCCAATTTCACCACAAGTTCCTTCATGTCATAAGGTGTGTTAGCGTTATCCGGAATAAGCGTATTTAAAGAAGGTTCTTTGCGCATATGCCCATCAAAAAAGGGCCGTACAGGCGGTTTGGAAGTGTTGTTTTGCGGCAGGAAATCAAACAGTCGGCGCACTTCCATCAGTGCTTCCATATCGTTTTCATATGATCCATCCGCCACAGATGACTTACTGCTATGGGTCTTGGCGCCACCCAGCTCTTCTGCTGTAACCACTTCATTTGTTACAGTTTTCACAACGTCAGGCCCGGTCAAAAACATATATGAGCTATCGCGCACCATGAAAATAAAATCGGTCAACGCAGGCGAATAGACCGCGCCCCCTGCACTGGGGCCCATAATCACACTTATTTGTGGAATAACGCCTGAGGCTTTGATATTATTTTGAAAAACAGAAGTGTAACCGGCCAGAGATGCCACACCTTCTTGGATGCGCGCGCCGCCTGAGTCGCTTAAGCCGATAATCGGGGCACCATTGCGGATTGCCATTTCCTGAACTTTGCAAATTTTCTTGGCATGGGTCGCTGAAAGTGAACCACCATAAACTGTAAAATCCTGACTGAAGACATAAACCATACGTCCGTTGATTGTGCCCCAGCCGGTGACCACACCATCCCCAGGGATATGTTCGTTATCCATGCCAAAATCCTGACATTTATGGGTAACAAACATATCAAACTCTTCAAAAGAATTCTCATCCAGCAAAACTTCAATCCGCTCACGTGCAGTCAGCTTGCCCTTAGAATGCTGTGCATCAATACGGCGTTTTCCGCCGCCTAATCGGGCAGCCGCCCTACGCTGTTCCAGTTGCTCGATAATACCAATATCAGTCACGCAATTCCCTCTCGAAGTGTCTGTACGACTGTACACTACTGATCGTGCCAGGAAAGGCAATTATAGCTAATTTGCAAAGTATTATCATTCTTGATATTGCTAATTGTAAAATTGCAAACTTTAGGGATTCCCCCATGGCAAGTACAAAACTATATGCAGGCGTCAGTCTGCGTCAGATACGTCAGGATTTCAATCTGACACAAAAAGAATTTTCAAATAGGCTAGGCATATCCTTGCCCTATCTTAGTCAGATGGAAAATAACCATCGCCCGATCGCTACATCGGTAGTGTTGACACTGGCGCGGGATTTCAATTTTGATGTTACCAAACTGTCTGACAGTGACACACCGCGTGTTGTTGCTGATATGAAAGAAGCATTAGCTGACCCTGTCTTTGGCGACACCCCGACTAACCTTGCAGATTTACAACTAACGGCTTCGAACGCTCCCAGTTTAGCACGTGCATTTCTAAGTCTGCACCGGAATTATCGCCAAGCCCAAGAACGCCTGGCCTCATTGGACGAAGCCTTGGGCCGCGAAGGAGGAGGCGCAAGCCTTTCCCCTTGGGAAGAGGTAAGAGATTTCTTTCACTATTGCGACAACTATATTGATTCGATAGATAGAATAGCAGAAAAAACTTCTAAGAAATTAGACCAAAAAGAACTTTCACTACATTCAAACCTATCTCATCGCCTCTTCGATAAACATCATTTAAAAGTGCAACTTGAAACCACTGAACGTTTGCGGAAGCTAGACAATACCACGCGTACTTTAACTCTGTCAAAAACCGCAACAGAGGCTTCACGCAGCTTTCAGATGGCTCACCAAATCGCCTTACTGGAATATGATGGATTGCTAGAGGCCACCCTAGACATGGCTGGTTTTAGCAGTAAAGAAGCACGCGACATTTGCAAAATTGGATTGGCAAATTACTTTGCCGGAGCAACAGTTTTACCTTATAGTGCGTTCTTGCAAGCAGCCCAGGAGTGTCGTCATGATTTAGAAGTTCTGGCCCTGAGGTTCAGCGCATCTATCGAACAGGTGGCGCACCGTTTGTCTACCATGCAACGATCAGGCCTGAAAGGCATCCCGTTCTTTTTTGTACGCGTTGATCAGGCCGGCACTATCACCAAACGTCACTCAGCCACCAAATTGCAATTCGCCCGCTTCGGCGGCGCTTGCCCGTTATGGAATGTACACCGCGCATTTGAGACACCAGGCCAATTTTTGCGTCAGTTTGCAGAAACTCCGGACGGCGCGCAATATTTCTGTCTTGCCCGTGATGTATCAAAGCCATCAGGCTCATTTTGCGCCCCCACACGGCGCTATGCCATCGGCTTGGGATGTGAAGTAAAGCACGCACCAGCATTGGTTTATGCAGACGAATTTAACACCAGAAATGCGCAAACTTTTGAACCAATTGGCATATCATGCCGCATATGCGAACGCGAGAACTGCCATCAGCGATCGGTCCCGCCTTTGGAACGCGGCCTTGAGGTTAACCATAACGCACGTGGTATCTTACCTTATTCTTTATCTGAAAAGTAGCTGGACGTTTTATTTAACCGTGATAAGTCTGAAACACTTACCTAAATCTCAGGCCTATAATGTCCGCCCCGCACCCCAAAGCGCGTTATTTTAATCGCAACACTCCGCCGCATATCACCACTTTAGTGCTGATTGCCAGTCTTGGCTCTATTACACTCAGTATCTTTCTGGCTTCACTGCCTGAAATGGCGCGTTATTTTGATGTGCCTTACGCTTTGATGCAACTTGCCATCACTGGCTATCTCGCCCTGACCGCTTTTGCCCATTTACTGCTGGGCCCTATTTCTGATCGATATGGGCGCCGACCTGTAATGCTGATCTCAATCATACTGTTCATTATTGCCACTTTCGGCGCGGTCTACAGTACCAGTTATGAAGTTTTCATGCTGTTTCGCGTCTTGCAATCGGTAATGGTTAGCGGTTTGATCTTATCGCGTACCATCGTGCGTGATCTGGTATCTCGTGAACAGGCAGCAAGTATGATCGGATATGTCACCATGGGCATGGCCATGGTACCGATGCTGGCACCACCTTTGGGCGGATTTCTGGCAGAACTCTATGGCTGGCAATCAAATTTCTATTTCTTGAACCTGTTTGCATTGGTGGTCTTTATCATTTGCTGGTTTGATCAAGGAGAAACCAACCGCAATAAAATGACCAGTTTTGCAGTGCAGTTCAAAGCTTATCCCGATTTGTTGAAATCCCGACGTTTCTGGGGTTATGCCTTAACAGCAGCCTTTTCGGCAGGTACATTCTTTGCCTACTTAGGAGGCGCACCTTTTGTTGGCAGCGAAATTTACGGCCTATCAAGTGCCCAGATCGGGGCTTATCTGATGTTGACCCCAGCAGGCTATCTTATGGGCAATGGCATATCTGGCAAATACACTAATCGGTTAGGTATTTATAAAATGATCACGATAGGGATCATTATCACGTTAGTCGGTATGCTTGGCGCATTAATTTGCGTGCTAGCAGGCTGGGATCATCCACTCGCATTCTTTTTGTTCACCATATCAATTGGCTTTGGTAACGGCATGACTTTACCCAGCGCAAACGCAGGCATGCTGGATGTAAAACCTGAACTGGCAGGCTCTGCATCAGGCCTTGGCGGGGCATTGATGACATTAGGCGGCGCTGCATTTTCAGCTTTGTCTGGCGCGATGTTAACCGCATCAAGTGGACCGTTGCCACTGGTTTTATGCATCATACTAGCCTCTGTCCTGGCCTTGTTCGCAGCCCTTTATGCTATCCGCATTGAAAAGCAGATGAACTGATGTGGCTGATACGGTTTATAAGCAAGCTGCTGGTCCTTTATATCGTCGCGTTTCTAGTGGTCTGGCTTGCCCGAAGTTGGTTGATTTATCCATTTAATGCAGCCCATCAAACACCCCGTGCAGCAGGTGTACCGCGTTTAAGCGAATACAAGCTTGCAACTGATGATAATGAAACCTTAATTATCTGGGCACACCCTGCCAAAGGCAACAAAGCCACAATCGTGTATTTCCACGGTAATGCAGGCAATTTGGCAGGCCGCGCAGGGCGTTTTGACCGCTTGATAGATCGTGGGTATGGCGTGGTTGCGATGGCTTATCGCGGTTCAAGTGGCAGTACCGGGCGACCATCTGAAGATTTGATCACACAAGATGCAATTTTATTGCGCGGCAATCTTGCACATATTTTGGGCCAAGAACCAACAGGTAAAATCATCTATTACGGCGAAAGCCTTGGCACGGGTGTGGCCATTAAATTGGCCACCACGGCCCAGCCTGATGCATTAATATTAGAGGCCCCGTATAAGTCAATCGTTTCACTGGCAGCCAAGCAAATGCCTTTTTTCCCGATTAAAGCTTTACTGGATCAACGTTGGGAAACTGACCATCATATCAAAACGGTTTACGCACCCACACTGGTGCTGCACGGTACCGATGATCAGGTTATTCCCTATGCCGATGGCAAGGTCGTATTTTCCCTGTCACCTGCCAAAAACAAGGTGATGAAAACGTTAAAAGGTGGCAGTCATTTATCTGCGTTCACAGTGCCGGGTCAAACTGCGATTTACCGCTTTATTGAAGGTTTATAATTCGGACACGCGCTTTGCCCCGTCACTATTATCTTACTGGCGGAGTTTATCATATATTAGGATATGTATGTTAGAAGAAAGGCAGGCCTGCCGTTTGTAGTATATGGCCGAACAGAGTTTTTACCTCTGCACCTGTTCTTAACTGTTAAGTCTGGTGGTTTTCGCATTTGGCGCTGTTATGCGTCCTTTGAAAACCCGTGAACTACTTTTGACGTCAAAGGTGTTATACACCAGCAAAGGTTTAAACTTTGTTAGGCGGCCGTACGCATCAGCGCATTACAAATGGATCGGCCATGGGCTCGTCTGATGTGTTAATCCATATGGTCCGGGTGCGCGAATAATCCAGCATCGTATCCATACCGCTTTCACGGCCATAGCCAGTGTCTTTGTTGCCGCCGAAAGGGGCAGAAGGCGAAATCACCCGCCAAGTATTGATATAAGTCACCCCGCCGGCCAATTTGCGCGTTAAGCGGGTGCCACGGGCCAAATCACGGGTAAAGGCGCCACAGGCATAATGAAAGCGTGAATTATTAGCTAATGCCACGGCCTCATCCTCGGTTTTAAAGCTGCGCACACTTAACACCGGGCCAAACAGTTCTTCTTCAAACACAGCCATCCCATCTGTTTCACAAGACACAATTGTCGGCTCAAAATAATTGCCTTTATCAAATCCTTTCGGGATATTACCCCCTGTCAGAACTCTGGCCCCCTTAGCCACGCTTTTAGCCAGTAAATCCTGAATACGATCGCGTTGACGCCGGGTGCAAAGCGGTCCCATTTCAGTGGCTTTATCCATCGGATCACCGATTTTGATTGCTTGCGCCTTTTGGATCAGCAGTGCCAGAAATTTATCACGTACACCTTCTTGCACTAACAGACGTGACCCCGACACACATGATTGTCCGGCCGCAGCGAAAACCCCAGCCACAACCCCGTTGGCCGCACTTTCCAAATTGGCATCATCAAACACCAGAACCGGGGCTTTGCCGCCCAATTCCAGCGTTAGCAAGGCAAAATTGTCAGCGGTATTGCGCACCACATTGCGCGCGGCATCAACCCCGCCGGTAAACGCAACACGCGCCACTTTTGGATGCGATGTCAAACGCGCGCCGCATGTCGGCCCAAATCCAGCAATAATGTTCACCACACCAGCCGGAAAACCTGCTTTATCAACCAATTCAGCAAATTTCAGCACTGGGCAAGGCGCGTCTTCAGAAGCTTTGATCACAATGGTATTGCCCATTGCAAGGGCCGGCCCCAGTTTTACACACGTTAAAAAAATCTGGCTGTTCCACGGCACTATAGCAGCGACAACCCCCAAAGGTTCACGAATTGTCATACACAGCATATCAGGCTTGTCATGCGCTAGGGTTTGGCCGGTCACCTTATCGGCAAGCCCCGCATAGAACCGTAAATAATCCGCCATATAACGGCATTGGGCTGCAGTTTCACGTAGGATTTTACCTGAGTCCATGCTTTCAACTTCAGCAAATTCTTCTGCATGTTGTTCTAACAAATCCCCTAATCTATACAGGCATTTACCACGTACTGCAGGGGACATTTGCGCCCATGGCCCATCGCAAAATGCGTGATGCGCCGCGTCAACTGCACGATCGACATCGACCTCAGTGGCTTCGGGCACGGCGTTCCAAACCTGTTCATCACTGGGGTTTACACACTCAATACGCCCGCCTTTGGCCGCGTCGCAAAATGTGCCATCGATATAAAGTTGAAACTTCATGTTATTTCCTTTTGCAAGACAGTTTTGATCAACCTTGCCAGCTCTACAGGTTTTTGCAGAGGTAACATGTGGGCGGCATCATTGAAGATAATTGCTTTTGCATTACGAATTTCTACTGCCATTTGCGTAGACATAGCCGGTGTCGAGCCAGTATCCAATGCGCCTGTCACGACCAAGGTTGGTTGCTCTATTTCCCCCAAACGCCCGGCAATTTGCGCCCCTTCATGGGCAAACAAACGATAGCTGTGCATGAATTGTTCCCTATCATTTGTTTCCAGACGCGTTCGAACCTGTGTCAAATATTCAGGGTGTAGTGCGATAAAATCAGGCGGGAACCAACGCTTTAATGCAGCATCAATCATGATCTGGGGGCCGGTTTTTTCTGCCTTTTTAAACCGTGCCTGAACCGCGGCCATTTGATCATCACTACGTTGATAAACCCCGTTCAGCAATACAAGGTGCGAAATACGGGCAGGTTTTGACAACACCGCCCATTGCGCAATCATGGCCCCCAGTGAAAAACCACAAAGTGCAAAATTGTCTAACCCGATGGCATCAGCGTAATCCCACAAATCAGCGACAAACTGCTCTAAACTTGCAGGGCCTTGCCAATCAGGCCCATCTCCATGCCCACGTAAATCATAAGCATGGGTTGTAACCTCAGGCATGGCAGCGCGTAACGGGCCCCAAATCTGATGGTCCAATCCGACCCCGTGCAGGAATATCAAGTCAGTCACTTTTAGCCTCGACCACGGTTTCTTCGCCTCCGGCTTCCATTTCAGCGATATCCTGATAGCGATCCCCGATACGGTGGTGCGGGCGGCCGCCAGTAGCAGCACCAAGGGCAATGATCATTTCATCAGGCGCAGGCGCGTCAGGGATGGTAAATTCAAGCGTCAGATAATGCGAACGCATTCCTGCATCATGCTTGTGCATTAGTGGAATTTGTATACTGGCACCCGGCCCACTGCGCGTATTGGCAAAACTTAGATAGCTGGTGGCGCCCACACCTTTGCGAAAATAATTACCAAACCGCAGTGTGTGGATGAAACCCGAACCATGCTCTATTTCAGCATCAATGCCGACAACCGCAGATTTTCCATATGCTTCAACAGCGTCGCCGCCACCAGCTATTTCCAAAATACGGCGGGTCAGTTCAGCGCCCAGTGCTGGGGCGTATTTTAGAATTACAGGCTTTAAATCATCGACAAACCCTTGCCCTGCCCATGGATTTTTCATCACGGCAGCAACAGCGATCATACGCGATGGCGTCTCTACCCGTTTACCACCTTCTATGTAAATTTCTTCAATATGCGTCACATATTTGCGAACTAATTCCATCACTTATCCCCTTGAAAATTTGGCATCACTTCATCAATAAATAATTGCAAGCTACGTTTTTTATCTGCAAAGCTTGCACCGCTATCAATCCAATAACTGTATTCATCATAGCCCATCGCCTGATAAGTTTTGATCCGCGCGGTCACCTGATCAGGTGTGCCAACCACATTATTTTTAAGCATATTCTCAGGGCTGAACATATCAATAGTAGTCATTTCTTGGGGACTGAGTTGCTTAATCTGGCCATTGGTTATGGGGCGCTCATTACGAAACCACGCACCAAACGTGCAATAGAAGCGCGACAGGTCTTGCACATCTTGTGCGATATTAGCGCTATTCACACCGACAGCCGTATGGTTTAACAGCATTACTTTCGGAGATTTACCTGGGTTCAGCGTCTTGGCTTCTTTGAATTTCTTGATCAGGTCGGCAATCTCATCATCGCCATTCCACAACGGTGTCACTTGCACATGACAATCGTTTTTCATTGCAAAATCAAATGAATTAGGATCACGTGCTGCCACCCAAATAGGCGGGCCACCTACCTGTACAGGTTTTGGCACAGCCGTGGATTTTGGGAATGCATAATGCTTACCCTCCATCACGTAATCACCAGCCCAAAGCCCTTTGACAGCAGGCACCATCTCACGTAGGTGTTCCCCTGCAGTCCAAGCATCCATGCCACCACCAAGGCGGTCATATTCAAAACTATAAGCCCCGCGAGCGATGCCAAGTTCCAAACGTCCCTGAGTGATCAGGTCCGTCATCGCCGCTTCACCAGCAAGCCGAATAGGATGCCAGAATGGGGCCACGATCGTGCCTGTACCCAACCTAATTTGTTCAGTTTTATGCGACAATTCTGTCAGTAATAAGAATGGGTTAGGTGAAATAGTAAAATCCATCGCATGATGTTCACCTGTCCAAACTGTGCGCATTCCGCCCTTGTCTGCGATTTGGGCCAGTTCAACAAACTGATCATGTAATTCTGAATAACTGTCTGATGCAGACAAGCGTTCCATGTGGACAAAAAGAGAGAAATCCATGATTAACTCCCCGCGAAATTCTGTGACAGCTGGCGCATTTATCGCCCTCCTCGTGTTAACAAAAAGAACGACACACACCTTTTTACGCTCACTGCGTGTCCACTTGAGCTGCGTTATTTGGCGCTGAAATAGCGATTCTGTCAAGGGATTTGAAATTAACAGTATGTGCCACCATAATCCCTCTATCCATGTCTATAATACTAAACTAGTTTAGTAGTTTAGTATTAAGCTTCAAATTTCAGATCAATGGCGTCGTGATTTAATATTAGCACCTTAAAATCAAACATTTACTTGCCACTGATCCAAATTACTGTTTAGTTCGATAACGCGCCTAATCCCAGGGGGGGGGGAATGCCAGATCGTAATATAATGCTAGTGGCCGAAGACATCCACAAAAGCTTTGGTTCTTTAGATGTTTTAAAAGGCATGTCTGTGTCCGCCAAACAAGGTGATGTGATTTCAATTATCGGTAGTTCGGGTTCTGGCAAAAGCACTTTTTTGCGGTGCATCAACTTTCTGGAAACCCCAGATCGGGGACGTGTTTTACTCGATGGCGAAGAAGTCAATATCCGCAAAGACAAGAAAGGCCGCTCTATAGGCGCTGATCCTAAACAAATTCAGCGGCTGCGCAGCCAACTCGGCATGGTTTTTCAAAGTTTTAATCTGTGGTCACATATGACCGTTTTGCAAAATGTAATGGAAGGGCCTGTTCAAGTTTTGAAAAAAGACCCTGAACAAGCTAGGGCTTCGGCCATAAAATGTTTGGAAAAAGTTGGTATTGCTGAAAAAGCCGACAATTATCCAAACCAATTATCAGGTGGCCAGCAACAGCGCGTTGCCATTGCTCGCGCATTAGCGATGGAGCCAAAAGTGCTTTTATTTGATGAGCCGACATCCGCGCTTGATCCCGAACTGGTTGGCGAGGTGCTAAAAGTCATGCGCGCACTGGCCAATGAAGGCCGCACAATGATTGTGGTCACCCATGAGATGGGTTTTGCCCGCGAGGTCAGCGACACTGTCATGTTTCTTCACCAAGGTTTGGTCGAAGAAATAGGAACCCCTAAACAGGTGTTTGAAAATCCGAAATCTGAACGTTGCCAGGCTTTCTTGGCAAGTTCGTTGTGAGTAGAAACTTAAATCACGAAAGAGAGATCATAAAATGGCTTTAACAAAACTACTGGCAAGTGTTGCACTTGTTGCGATCACGACAACAACCGCAATGGCTGGCAATGTTGTACGCATGGGGACTGAAGGTGCATATGCGCCTTATAACTTCATCAATGACAACGGAGAAGTGGATGGCTATGAACGCGAATTGGGCGACGAGCTGTGCAAACGTGCACAGTTGGATTGCACATGGGTCACAAACGACTGGGATAGCATCATTCCAAATCTGGTATCCGGCAATTACGATACCATTATGGCTGGCATGTCGATCACTGCAGAACGTGACGAAGTAATTGACTTTACTTCAGAATACTTCCCGTCCGATCCATCTTCATATGTGGCTCTTGCAAGTGCGGATGTTTCCGCAACAACAGGTGTTGTCGCCGCTCAAACCGCAACAATTCAAGCAGCATTTGTTGCTGAGTCCAGTGCTACAGTTGTTGAATTTGCCACAATGGAAGATACTATTGCTGCGGTTCGTAATGGCGAAGCAGACAGTGTTCTGGCCGACCATGCTGCTTTGAAAGATATCGTTGACGCATCGAATGGCGCATTGGCATTTGTTGGTGATGATGTCTCTATCGGTGGTGGCATTGGTATGGGTGTACGCGAAAGTGACACAGAATTACGTGATAAGTTTGAAGCGGCAATCGCGTCTATGAAAGCAGACGGTAGTCTGAACGCGATGATCGCTAAGTGGTTCGATGGCCGCAAAGCCGGTTACTAATTCACCATCAAGGGCCGTGTTTCATACACGGCCTTTTTTCCTAAGGTGATATATTAATGTTTGAATATTGTGCTGATCCTAAACTGTTGGAAAATTTCCAGTGGTGGTCTTGCTATCTAACCACTGGCAAACACATGAACTTTTACTTTAGCTTTGTGGTGGTGCTTAGCCTGTTAGCCCTGACAGTGCCTTTCATTTTACTTTTTGGTTTCACAGGCGCCCTTGCACGACGTGCAAATTTTGCCCCCATCCGTTGGTTCGGTACCATCTACACATCTATGGTGCGCGGTGTTCCTGACATTATATTTTTTCTGTTTGTGCCAATTGCTATGGATCAAGGCATTGAAATAATTCGCCATAAAATAAAATGCTCTGACTGGTCAGAGCCAATCCGCCAAGGCAATGATTTTGTGGTTTGTATTGCGGCAAAAATGCCATTAAGCAGCTCACCCCAATGGGTACATGAAACATACGGCTTCATGCTGGCCACCATTGCTTTCGCTATTGTGTTTGGGGCTTTTGCCGCCAATACTATCCATGGCGCATTAGGGGCTGTTCCCAAAAGCCAGTTGGAAACCGCGGCAGCGTTCGGCATGTCGCCAAAACAGATATTCCAACGCATTCACCTGCCCCAGATGTGGGTTTATGCCTTACCCGGATTGTCTAACCTTTGGATGATTTTGATCAAAGCCAGCCCCTTATTATTCCTGCTGGGGGTCGAGGATATCGTTTATTGGGCACGAGAGCTTGGTGGTTCAAAGACCGCACGTTTCACTTACCCGCATGGCGACTGGCGACTGGGTTATTTCTTGTTCTTATTGGTATTCTACTTATTTTTAACTTGGCTCAGTGAAAAATTCTTTGATCGTCTAATGCATCGCTTATCACGCGGTCAAAACACAGCTGCAGGCATGTCATGAGCTGTTTTGACACTTTCACAGGCTACGCACTTCGTTCTATTGGCATTGGTGAACGGCTGTTGCCAAAAACCGACTTCACACTTTGTGATCAAGTTGTTCTGATCGGGTCGGGCTTGATCTGGAACCTCTATTTCGCTGTTTTTGCCCTGTCACTGGGTTTCTTTTTCGCTGTAGTTCTTGCCTTAGGCCGCATCAGTGAAAATCCAATTGCGCGCATCCCTGCGCGTAGCTTCATTTTCATCATTCGCGGCTCGCCTTTGTTTATCCAGTTTTTCTTAGTTTACGAACTTTTCGTTCTAATCCCAAAGATGGGATGGGACATTAATCTTGGGTTTATCGAGATCACAGTGCAAACCAAATGGCTAACCAAGGCTTGGTTAGGGGCGCTGATCACATTATTTCTAAACACCGCAGGCTATACAGCGAATATCTTCTACGGCGCGTTACAATCAATTCCCAAAGGAGATATTGAAGCAGCATTAGCCATCGGCATGTCAAAACGCCAAATATTTTGGCGCATATCTTTCCCGACAATGTTGCGTCTTGCATGGCCAAGCTACACCAATGAAGCCATATTCCTGTTTCACGCCACAGCTCTGGTGTTCTTTTCCAGTTTCCCTGCATGGCGCCAAGAAGGTGATGCATTATACTATGCAAGTTATTTCGCCGATAAAACGTTCAACCCGTTCGTACCTTACCCGATCATTGCGCTATATTTTATCAGTTTCACATTATTGATCATTTTAGGGTTTGGCTGGGCAAACAAGCACTTGAATAAGCATATTACAAAGAATTAAAAGGGGCCGTGATCGGCCCCTTTTAGGTTTACGCGTTTGCTAGCATTTCAACCACTTCATCCGTGCTCCAAACAGCATTAGCGATAAAGCGGAAGTTTATCAGTGCAGCCAGATAACCATCACCTTCTGGTACGATCGCGGCAGCTGTTGCATCTTGAATCACAGCGACTTCAAAGCCCAGCTCGATCAATTCGCGCATATGAGACTCAGTGCACAAGTTCGCAGACATACCAGCCAAGATAATCTGATCCACACCTTGTTTACGCAATTGCAAAGCCAGATCATTTGACTCGTTCCCATAGACTTTATGCGGTGACGTCACGATGGTTTTACCGTCTTCAATATATTTCTTATACTGCGGCATGAAATCAGCACCCGAACCTTCAAAACCTTCCAGATCAAGCGCGCCTTTACGATCGAACATACCGATATTATGCATCAGTTTTTCCAAGGCGCCTTCAAATTTCCACCCATGATCTGTCGGGTAGTAATAATGCGGCGACACTGCAACTGTGATGTCGCGGGCCTTGGCTGCTGCGAACAAACGATCAATGTTTTCAACAGTATTGTTCTTCGTCACGCTTTCTCCGACCACACCCCATGTTACCCCATCAGGGCTGAGGAAATCCACTTGTGGATCAGTCACAACCAGTGCTGTACGCGACAGATCCAGCTTCATATTACTGGGGGGTAAAGCGGGGTTTTCTGGGTAAGCATAAGGGTCGCTTTGCGCGTTTGCACTGTTTGTACTCGCTGCAAGTGCGGCGGCACCCGTTGTTGCAGCCAAGCCACCGGCCAAGGCCTGACGTCGGTTGATCTGGCCATGTTTATGATCTTTGCACATAGTATGTTCCTTCAAATATGGTTTCATTAAATCACATTTAAAGCTACCGATGAGCCTTTTCATCCTTATTAGGTATCATATATCATTTTTTAGTATCATTTCATCCACGCAACTTATACCCATCACAAATGCAGTACGATCACATCCTTGATGATATGGAAATTAACGCCGATCCGTTTTCACTTTGCGAGCTCCACGGCGAATGCACCTTGGGTTTGGGGCGCTTATCTGGTGCCACATTACATTATATTCTGGCAGGCAATGGCGCCTGCAGTCTGCGCAATCACCCGAACCTGCCGTTAACCAAGGGTACAATGGTTCTGGTTCCGGCCCATATGTCGCATTCATTGCTTAGTTACGGTTATGCCAAAACCCCGTTGCCTGAGTGCCATCCTGCTGATTTAAACCTTGCCCATCATATTGCCCGTTCCAATGACGATACCGCAGACCATAACCTGTTAGCACTTTGCGGTCATATAACCATTGGACTAAGGGGGGCCGCTGATCTGGTCGATTTGATCCGCCAACCAATGCGGGTTCAAATTGAACCTGGTAGTATAATGGACACAACACTTAACGCATTGCTTCAAGAACTGTCGGAACCCAAACTGGGCAGTCGGGCCATCATCCGCGCCTTATTGCTGCAATCGATGCTGCATCTGTTTCGCGACCGCCTGATCGCAAATGATCCCGCACTGACGTGGATGGCAGCCCTTGGGGATAACAGCTTGTGGAACAGCTTAAAAGCCATGCTTGATAAGCCTGGTCATCCCCATTCCGTTGAAACATTGGCAGAGATTTCAGGTATGAGCAGATCAGCTTTCGCCAAGAAATTTTCAGATGCGTACAAAGGTGGCCCGATGCGTTTTCTACGACAACTTCGTATGAACCTCGCCGCAGAACTATTACAGAATACCGCATACCCGATAAAATTGATCGCGGGCAAAACAGGGTTTCAAAGCCGCACTGCCTTTACCCGAACATTTGAACAAAGCTTCAGCCAATCTCCGCGTAGCTTTCGTGCCGCGCATAAGAAAAAGGGCCCTTGAAGAGCCCTTTTTAATTAACTGATCAAACCCAGCAGTTGGTCCAGTGATGCTTTTGCATCGCCATAAAGCATTCGCGTGTTTTCTTTGAAAAACAACGGGTTTTCAATACCTGAATATCCCGTGCCTTGGCCGCGTTTAGATACGATCACGGTTTTGGCTTTCCACACTTCAAGAACCGGCATCCCCGCAATAGGGCTGTTGGGGTCTTCTTGAGCTGCGGGATTTACGATATCATTAGAACCGATGATCATCACCACATCTGTTTGTGGAAAGTCATCGTTGATTTCATCCATTTCCAGCACGATATCATAAGGCACTTTAGCTTCAGCCAGCAGCACATTCATATGGCCAGGCAGACGCCCTGCAACCGGATGAATGCCAAAGCGCACATTCTTGCCTTTGGCCCGTAAGCGGCGGGTCAATTCAGACACTGATTGTTGCGCTTGGGCCACTGCCATGCCGTAACCCGGTACGATGACCACAGAGGCAGCATCTTCCAATTGCGCAGCTACCGTGGCGGCATCTGTTGCTACCATCTCACCTTCGATTTCCATCGCAGGGCCAGTGGAGCCACCAAAACCGCCTAAGATGACAGATATGAAACTGCGGTTCATCGCTTTACACATAATATAAGACAAGATCGCCCCTGATGAGCCAACCAAGGCCCCGGTCACGATCAGTAAATCATTGCCCAGCAAGAAACCAGTTGCAGCAGCAGCCCAGCCTGAATAACTGTTTAGCATCGAGACAACCACAGGCATGTCAGCCCCGCCAATAGCGGCGACCAAATGGGCACCAATCGCAAAAGCGATGATCAACATCAGGTATAATGTCCAACTTCCAGAGCCGCCCATATACATGGTTAACAGAATAAAACTAAGGATCATCCCGCCTGCATTTAGCGCATGACGTGCTGGTAAGATCAGAGCTTTCCCGTCCAATTTACCAGCCAATTTTCCATAAGCCACGATGGAACCTGTAAAGGTGATTGCACCAATAAAGACACCCAGAAAAATTTCGACCTCATGGATCGTAATCTCAGCGCCAACCAGCCCATGCGTGCCGGCAATATCAGAATTCAACCCGATAAATACAGCTGCTAAACCCACAAAACTGTGCAATGCGGCCACCAATTGTGGCATTTCAGTCATTTCAACACGTTTAGAAACAACCGCGCCAAGATAGGCGCCCACACCCACAAGCGGGATCAATATCATATATGACCAACCGCCCACATTAGGGCCAAACACAGTTGCGAAAACTGCAATTCCCATGCCAATAATACCAAACCAAATAGCCCGTTTGGCTTTTTCCTGATTGCTTAACCCGCCCAATGCAAGGATGAACAATACGGATGCAGCGATATAGGCTGCGGTTACTATTCCGTCACTCATAACGCTCTCCTTAAGATTTCTGGAACATTTGCAACATGCGTCGTGTGACCATAAAGCCGCCGACGATGTTGATACTTGCGATTAAAATACTGATACCGGCCAGCACAGTGACAATAAATCCATGCCCGCCAATTTGCAGCAATGCCCCTAGTATGATGATACCCGAAATAGCGTTCGTGATAGCCATTAAAGGTGTGTGCAGCGCATGGCTGACATTCCAGATCACTTGAAATCCGATAAAGCAAGCCAAGACAAAGACGATAAAGTGCTGCATGAAAGATGCCGGCGCATAGGCCCCGATCAACAGCATTAACAGACCGCCACCGATCAGCACCATAGTTTGTTGCTTACCAGCCTGCAAAGCGGCTGTTGCCTCTTCCGCTTTGATCTCTTCAGCGGTTTTTTCAGGGGCTTTCGGTTTTTGCACCGCAATCGCTTGTATTTTGGGCGGTGGCGGCGGGAAGGTTATTTTACCTTTATGCGTGGCGGTGGCCCCGCGAATGACATCATCTTTCATATCGTGCTTCAGCTTACCGTCTTTTTCAGGGGTAAGATCAGTCATCATATGTCGGATATTAGTCGCATAAAGTGTTGAAGACTGCACTGCCATACGAGCAGGTAAATCAGTATACCCGATGATGGTAACACCGTTGTCAGTAACGATTTTTTCATCTGCAACAGTCAGATCGCAATTACCGCCACGTTCAGCGGCCAGATCGACGATAACCGAACCGGGCTTCATTGCCGCAACCATATCTTCTAACCATAATTTAGGCGCATCACGGCCCGGGATCAGGGCCGTGGTGATGACGATATCCATCTCTGGTGCAAGTTCGCGGAATTTTTCCAACTGTTTTTCACGAAAGATCGGACTTGAAGGGGCAGCATACCCGCCCGTTGTGGCCCCATCTTGTTGTTCTTGCTCAAATTCAAGGAAGACAAATTCAGCCCCCATGCTTTCGATCTGTTCGGCAACTTCAGGTCGTACATCAAAAGCATAAACTATAGCGCCCATGGATTGGGCCGCACCAATAGCGGCAAGCCCTGCAACCCCTGCCCCTACCACCAGTATTTTGGCAGGTGGCACTTTACCCGCAGCCGTGATTTGGCCGGTAAAAAAACGCCCAAAACTATTGGCCGCTTCAGTGATTGCGCGATAGCCTGCGATATTAGCCATCGAGGAAAGCGCATCCATTTTTTGTGCCCGACTGATGCGCGGCACCATATCCATCGCGATGACATGCGCACCTTTTTTATTAGCGGCATCCATCAGCTGTTCATTTTGCGCAGGATAAAAGAATGAGATCAGCGTCTGGCCTTTGCGCAGACGTTTTACCTCTATATCTTCAGGCGGGCGTACTTTGGCAACAATATCAGCAGCTTTATACAAAGCCGCTGCAGTTGTGACGATTTTAACACCTGCATCCTTATAGTCTTGATCCGAGAACCGCGAGGCATCACCTGCACCCTTCTCGATCAAACACTCATAACCTAGTTTTTGTAATTCAATGGCAGACGCGGGCGTCATCGCCACGCGGGTTTCATTTGGATAGATCTCTTTTGGAGTTCCAATGCGCATGACAATCCTCCTTGTTCAAGCGTTACCGATCAATATGAGAATCGATAAATTTATACACAATCACTCAGCTTACCATTTGGAAAGTCGAACCATCATGCGACATTCCGACCATAAACACAAATTATCATTCAATTTATTGAATGTGTTGTGTTTCCAACAGAAATATTCACTGGTAACATGGCGGTACAAAACAATTAATGCAACCAAGAATGAAAGCAGAATGTTTCATGGATTATACACCTTGGGTTTATGGGGTGCTGGGCGGGTTGATGATCGGTAGCGCTGCTGCAGTTTTTTTATTGTTCAATGGCAAGATTATGGGCATCAGTGGCATATTAGGCGGATTGATTGACAGATCTGGTCTTAACACATGGGGTGAAAGAGTGCTTTTTATCTCAGGTTTGGTTGGGGCTCCTGCGTTACTGAGCTTGTTCATCAAGTTGCCCGAAACCAAAGTAACCGATAACATCGGATTGCTGATCATTGCAGGTTTGCTAGTGGGCTTCGGCACGCGGTTGGGATCAGGTTGCACAAGTGGCCACGGGGTTTGCGGTATCTCGCGCTTGTCATTGCGTTCAATTCTGTCAACATTCGTCTATATCGGTGCAGGTGCAGCAATTATCGTTATCGCACGTATCTTGGGGGTGTTGTGATAAAAAATCTGATCACATTATTTTGTGGTGTATTATGTGGCCTTGGTCTGCTGATATCGGGCATGACCGACACTACCCGGGTGCAGGGGTTTCTGGATTTCTTCGGCGCATGGGACCCGACACTTGTGTTTGTGATGGGCGGTGCGATCATCCCGATGTTCATCGCTTGGCGCATTGCCGCCAAGCGCGAAAAGTCTGTTCTGGGTGGACTGCTTCCACTTCCCCCAAAAACTGATCTGGATCAGCCCTTGATAGCAGGGGCGATGTTATTTGGCGCAGGTTGGGGCCTATCAGGCTTTTGCCCCGGCCCAGCTTTGGCATCATCCAGTTATAGCGGCGCAGGTGGGTTGATGTTTGTAGCCGCGATGTTGGTAGGAATGGCAATTGCCCCTCCGGTTATACGCGTTTTTAAAGCTGGGCCATAACCGCATCAGACAATTCAACATTAGTGGTGACAGTTTGTACATCGTCATCATCTTCTAAGGCTTCAATCAGCCTCATCAGCTTTTCAGCGCCTTCAAGATCAAGTTCAGTGGTGATCGTCGGCTTCCAAATCAGTTTGGTACTTGTCGACTCGCCCAATACCGCTTCAAGGGCAGTAGACACGTCGTTCAAGTTAGTATCATCACAATAGATATCATGGCCATCCTCAGAGCTTTCCACATCATCTGCACCCGCTTCAATCACATGCTCAAACATCATATCTGCATTGGCCACATCAGTGGGGTAAACGACCAGACCTTTGCGTTCAAACATAAAAGACACAGCACCAGTTTCTGCCAGATTACCACCTGATTTAGTGAAAATAGAGCGCACGCTGGATGCGGTGCGATTACGGTTATCAGTCATGGCTTCCACAATCACGGCGACCCCCGCCGGCCCATAACCCTCATAACGGATTTCATCATAATTTTCCGCATCACCGCCCACAGCTTTGTTAATCGCACGATCAATCACATCTTTAGGTACAGAACTTGATTTAGCTTCCTTGACGGCCAGACGCAAACGCGGATTTTTATCCACATCAGGTTCACCCATTTTGGCCGCAACTGTGATCTCTTTTGCCAGTTTGGAAAACAGTTTCGAGCGCAGTTTATCCTGACGCCCTTTGCGGTGTTGAATATTTGCCCATTTTGAATGGCCTGCCATGGCGCGAACCCCTTTAGTAAAACTTTGTTGGGGCTTTATAAGCGGGGCTGCAGGGGGTTTTCAAGGGTAAGTTACAACGGCCATAGATATGGAATAAGCAAACTGGCGATCACCCCGATACTAATATTCAGTGGCACCCCGATTTTTAGAAAGTCGGTAAACGCATAGCCACCGGGCCCATAGACCAGCGTGTTGGTCTGATAACCAATGGGCGTGGCAAAACTGGCGGATGCCGCGACCATAACCGCCACCACCAAAGGGCGTGGATCGACACCTAGTTTGATACCCAAAGCTATGGCGATGGGGGTGACAACCACAGCAACCGCATTGTTAGACACCAATTCAGTCAGCACAGATGTCAGTAGAAAAATCGCCCAAACCATAAAGAAAGGCGGCAAACCGTGTAAATAAGGTGCAACAGCATTAGCAATCAAGGCCACCGCCCCTGATGATTGCAACCCCGCCCCGATGCCCAGCATCGAAAGAATCAATACAAGCAAGCGCCCGTCAATAGCCGCAAATGCTTCTTCTGCATCGATACAACGTGTAATTAAAACAGCAGCAACCGCAACCACCGCAATGGCAAAGATCGGGGTCAGGCCAAGCGCAGCTAAGATAACCACTGCAGCAAGAGCCATAATAACCAGCGGTGCATGACGGCGGCGATACGGTTGCTCGCTAGGTTCAGTCAAGTTGACAAGGTTCATGTCAGTTGCCATGCGCGAAATATCTTGCGCATTGCCTTCCATCAGCAGCGTATCGCCCACCCGCACCGTGATTGCATCCAACTGTGTGCCGATGTTCTGGTTGCGTCGGTGCACTGCCAGCGGATACACACCGTAGTGGCGGCGCAAGCTTAAGCGACCTAGTGTTTTACCCACCAT
>JQIA01000206.1_pt1 | contig 27281 bp, 22 predicted proteins | sample 811431 | NCBI WGS metagenome assembly JQIA01 (sample SAMN02998118, study PRJNA258478) | marine sediment metagenome | biome: marine; feature: seafloor; material: sediment; isolation source: oil-polluted sediment collected from 3 locations (0.5 km, 0.7 km and 0.9 km)... | place: USA: Gulf of Mexico ...
TGGAGCAACTTTAGCTGGAGTGCAGAGTCATTTATATATACTAATTATGATGACGGTTGTTTTCTTGAGTTTGGGCAGCTGGCTATTTGATTGGGGCTCTGAAAGGACTTAAATGCGTCGTTAATGTAATTACAAATGAGATAAGCCTCTCAATATCTCATAATTAGATGCTTGATGTGCATTATTTACCTATTTTTATGCAGTGCAACAATTATAATCTCGCCAATAAAGACTACGTGCTTATTCACTGACAGGTTTCTGATGTCTTTTTTAGTAAAACCCTAACTATAGGTTAACAAATGAAATTACTTAAAGCGTTCATTTTTATTTCTTCAGTTTTTATTGTTTTTAGTTGTAGCGGTTCTTCAAAAAACAACCAAATAACTAAACAACCTTTACCGATAGCCTGCAAACAAATGGCACCAGTCAAAGATATTTGGCTATTAGAGCCGATGTTATTAAAGCAAGGAAAGATTCAAGAAAAAATGGCTAAAGCCGACAAAGAAAAGGTTATTCGCTTATATATTCGAAACAAAAATGAACAATATAAAATTTGTTTGAAAAGCAGTAAATAAGAGGTTATTAAATAATGAAAGATTTAAAAAGTAATTTAACGTTTAAAAAATTAGTGCTAAGTAGTTTAGCATCAGTGGCCTTGTTTACTGGTTCTGTGGTTCTTGCCGACCAGTCTATAAAAAGATTTCCCCCTAAAGACCCTGGTGTTATTAATATTGAGCGAATAACGTACTGGTTAAAAGAGCGTGGTGAGATAGCAAAAAATGCTGATCAAAAAACAATTGATAAAGCTGTTTCTTTATACACTAGCAGTGCTGCATATAATCAGCTCCCGTTTAAATATTCTGTACCAAAAGTGCGAGCTAAAGCACATTCAATTAATAAAAATGGTGAGCGTAGTAAATCCACTAAAATTGCTGTTAAAACAGTAAAGGTGTTGAGTGTCTTGGTTGACTTCCCAGATTTACCTTTTGATGATAATCGTTTAGATGAAAACGATACGAATATGTATTATTCAAGTTACACGGTAGAGCACTATAGAGATTTAATGTATTCAACAACCGGATTTAATGGTCCAAGTAATCAAAACCTTCAATCGGCTTATCAGTTTTATCAGCAAGAAACCAATAATGAATTCTTTTTAACAGGAGAAACCTTTGGTTGGGTAACGGCGGATAGTGATTCAGATGTCTATGGTGAAAATGACCCCGAGAATAATGATTCTGATATAGGTGCAACAGAATTAGTTAAACAGGCTGTAGAAAAAGCGGTTGCAGCTAACTCAATTAACCTAGCCGATTATGATTTGGAAGACCCTTTCGATTTAGATGGCGATGGAAACCTAGATGAAGCTGATGGCTTTATTGATCACGTAAATATTTTTCACTCTTCAATCGGTGAAGAGGCTGGTGGCGGTGTTTTAGCAGAAAATGCGATATGGTCACATCGCTTTTTCGTAAATGCCACGGGTAGCTCAACAACAATGGGCTATGAAATTCCAGGAACCGGTTTAAAAGTTTTTGGGTATACCATTCAACCAATTGATGCTGCAGCAGGAGTTGTAACTCATGAATTTGGACATGATTTAGGTTTACCAGATGAATATGATATCGATAACTCAGTTGATGGCGCTCCAGTGGGGTATTGGTCATTAATGGCTAGTGGAAGTTACGGAGGAGGTTTATCCGGGGACAAACCCACGACCTTTAGCCCGTATGCCAGAGAGTTTTTAGAGAATAGGCATGGTGTTAATTTTATGTCACAAACTACCGTTGATTTAAATAGTTTAGATGGAGCACCTCAATCATTTGATCTCGTTGAAGCGACAGAGCATTCAATGGGTACAAATCAAGTTAAAATTACCTTACCAAATCCTCAAATCGCCTTTGGAGCACCTTACTCAGAATTATATCAGTATCACTCTGGTCAAGGTCATAACCTAAGAAATGAAATGTCATTTGAACTAGTCGTACCTGATAGTGATAATGTAACGCTTCAAATGAAAGCTCGATGGGATATTGAACAAGATTGGGATTATATCCAAATTAGAGCTGATGGAGCGGCGCTTTTAGGCAATATGACAATTGCTACTAATCCTCAAGGGCCACAATATACTCAATATGCAGACGTTACTAACTACATCTCAGGAAAATCACTAGATCAACCCAACCCTGAAGGTTCTTTAGGTTGGCAAACACTTACTTTTGATATGGTTGCATATAAAGGTCAAACAGTGACACTTAGCGCTTACTATTACACTGATTCTAATACTGGCGAATATGGTTTTGCTTTTGATGATTTAACATTATTAAATGGTGCTACATCTGAATATTCTGACGGAGCAGAAGTCGAAGGTAGTGTTACTTTAGCTGGCTTTAAACGTATTTCTGACACCATTGATGGTGAACCTCAAAATTATTGGGTACAGCTAAGAAGCCATAATGACAATGATGCTGGTTTATCTGCTCGTGGTTATGATCCAGGGGTTGTTCTTTGGTTTGCTGATCAAAACTATGGTGACAATAAAGTTGATGAACATGCAGGTCATGGATTTATCGGTGTTGTTGATGCGGATCAAAACTTAATCAGTACTAGGAGTTCGCAAACTCAAGTGAGAGATGCGGCCTTTAGTTTGTTTTCTCAAACCGCCTACAACCAAGATAATCATTTAACTAACAACACTCAATTTAAAGACACAAATGATTATTCAAGTGCTAGCAAACCCGCAGCGGGTTTGATTTTGCCAGCTCTGGGACTAATAATGGATGTTACTCAACAGTCAGCTAATAGCAGCACAGCAACGATAGAGTTATCAAAAGGAAATATCGCTGTTACCGCTAATTTTACTTCTGCCTTAAACGAAAGAAGTGTAACTTTTTCCAATGCAACAACGGGTGGAACTTTGGTTTATACATACGAATGGGACTTTGGAGATGGATCTGATATTTCTACCTCAAGCTCTCCTATTCATGTTTATGCGACCGACGGAACTTATACTGTTTCAATGACTGCGACCGATAATCAAGCAGAATCTTCAATAGCTAGTCAGCAGATAATTATCGATACCGCTCCAATTTCTGCCTATACAACTTCGGCGAATGCTGAGATTGTTACGTTTACAAACACATCAACCGGTGGAGTTGGTACGGTAACTTACGCTTGGGATTTTGGTGACGGAGCCACCTCAACAGATGAGTCACCATCACATACTTTTGCGGATGATGGAAGTTTTGAAGTGACATTAACCATAACCGATGCTGAATCGAGAACAAGCTCATCGACCACCACTAACGTGATTGATACGGCGCCAAGTGCAAGTTTTACATCATCTACCAACTTTTTAGTGATTTCATTTACCAATACATCATCCGGTGGAAGAAATGGCTTAAGTTATTCTTGGGATTTTGGAGATGGATCAACTTCTACTGATCAATCACCTTCTCATACGTATGCTGCGACTGGAAATTATTCTGTGGTATTAACTACGACCGATGGTAGTGGGCGAGCGGTGACTAGCACGCAAGCATTCAATATTCAGGCGCAACCGGAACCGGTTGAGAGTTCTGGTGGTGGAGCACCTAGTTGGTTATTTGTTACCCTATTTGGGTTGCTTTCTCTAACAAGAAAAAGAGTTTAGTCCGCTTTATTTTCCAAACCCCATCAATCTTCCTATTTGCATTTCTGGGAAGGTTGATAGGCGTCTCATTTTATGTGTTGTTATAGTTAAGTAGATATTTTACGGTTGTTGATATTTAGTGTTCAAAGAACTCTTTCTTAAACTTAGTTATAATCTTGATATCCCTTGAAGTATCAATGTTTTACCCCAACATTCTGATCACCACTCAATTTTAATCAATAAGCACTACGCGCATCTACGTATCTGATGTAAAATTGCGCTATCAATACCCCCTTATCCCTATTGGGCAAATTTATTTAATAAACTGAATGATTATGAGTAAAAACGAAAATATTACAGAAGATACAAAACCAACCAATTTTATTAGAAATATCATTAATAACGATTTGGAATCTGGTAAACATCAAAGTGTTCAAACGCGCTTTCCGCCTGAACCGAATGGTTTTTTACATATTGGTCACGCCAAATCTATCTGTATTAACTTCGGTATTGCTGAAGACTATAACGGTCTATGTAACTTGCGTTTTGACGACACTAATCCAGCTAAAGAAGAGTCAGCTTATGCCGAGGCAATTGCGAAAGATATTGAGTGGTTAGGCTTTAAATGGAATGGTGATATTCGTCATTCTGCAGACTATTTTGATAAACTCTATGCATTTGCTGAAGAGCTCATCAAAAAGGGTTTAGCCTATGTTTGTGAGCTAAGCATGGAAGAAATGCGGTCTTACCGCGGAACTTTGACCGAAGTCGGTAAAAATAGCCCTCATCGTGAACGCTCTGTTGAAGATAACCTTTCAATGTTTAACGCTATGAAAGCGGGTGAACATAAAGACGGTAGTATGGCCTTACGCGCAAAAATTGATATGGGTTCGCCTAATATTAATATGCGTGATCCGGTTATCTATCGAATAAAAACAGCACATCATATTCGAACTGGTAATGATTGGTGCATTTACCCTACCTACGATTTTACCCATGGAATTTCGGACGCGATGGAAGGGATTACCCATTCGCTATGTACGTTAGAGTTTGAAGATCACCGCCCACTTTATGATTGGTTTTTAGATAATATTTCGATCGATTGCCATCCACAGCAAATAGAGTTTTCGCGTCTAAATTTAGAACATACAATTACTAGCAAGCGAAAGCTCAACCAATTAGTAGTTGATGGCGTTGTGGATGGTTGGGATGACCCTAGAATGCCAACGATTTCGGGAATGAGAAGGCGAGGTTATTCGGCATCAGCGATTAAAGATTTTATTGGTAGAACGGGCGTTACTAAAAAAGTTCATACCGTTGAAATGAGTTTATTAGAAAATTCTGTAAGGGAAGATCTCGGCGAAAATGCACCGCGAGCGATGGCAGTATTAAATCCTCTAAAGGTTACCTTAACCAATTATCCCGATGATAAAGTTGAATCAATTCAAGCGCCCAAGCATCCTCAAAAAGAAGAAATGGGAAAGAGGGAAATATTTTTCAGTAAAGAAATTTATATCGATCAAGATGATTTTAGAGAGAGTGCCAATAAAAAATATAAACGATTGGTTTTAGGTAAAGCGGTTCGTTTAAGAAATGCTTACGTGATCACTTGTGAGGAAATTATTAGAGATGAAAATGATAATATCATCGAATTGAAATGTCGTTATGACGAAAATACTTTAGGAAAGAATCCTGAAGGATATAAACCTAAAGGTGTTATACATTGGGTCAGCGCTAATCATTCTAAAGTGGCAACCATTCGACTGTATGACCGATTATTTAATGTTGCTAACCCCGCATTAGAAGATGATTTTATGAAAACCGTAAATCCTAATTGTTTGCAAACTATCGAAAATGTAAGAGTAGAGATGTCTTTAACTACAGCGCAACCTGAGGCTGTTTATCAATTTGAACGTGAAGGTTATTTTTGTGCTGATCGTTATGATCATGGTGAAGAAAAATTGGTTTTTAATCGCACTGTAACATTGCGTGATAGCTGGGCAAAAATTGAAGCAAAAGGTTAAGATCAAAATTCAAGAGTGTAAAAACCCGTGCTAAATGAATTTCTTATTCTAGCGATTGCTAATGCTTTTGCCGTCGCAAGCCCAGGTGTTGATTTTGCGTTAGTGCTAAAAAATACGTTGCAGGCAGGTAAGTCGGCGGGTATTGCAACCGCTATTGGCATTGGTCTTGGCATTACGGTTCATATGACCTATACCTTGTTAGGTGTTGCACTGATAATTTCAAACACGCCGGCAATATTTCAAGCGGTTAAAATTATTGGCGCAGTTTATTTGATTTGGCTAGCTTATCAAAGCTTTCAATCTCGTAAGCAAGACAATGAAACAGAAGCTAATAATTATTCGTTCGAACAACCTTGGTATAAATCGATGCGGCAAGGTTTTATTGTGAATGTATTAAACCCAAAAGTAACGATGTTTTTTCTCGCGTTATTCACAAATATAGTCAGTATCAACACACCGTATAAAATTCAATTTCTATACGGTGTTTGGTTGGTCTTATACGCTATGCTTTGGTTCATATTTGTTGCTTGGATATTTTCACGAAAGCAGGTAAGAGTTTGGTACATGCAACATGGTCATTATATTGATTGGACAATGGGTGTATTTCTTCTAATTATTGCTGTTCGTTTGGTGTTAAATTAAATATGAGAAGCCAGTTAATTACCAGAAAAAAATTTAATAAACTTAAAGAAGAGTTAGATCACTTATGGCGTATTGAAAGACCAGAAACTACAAGAAAAGTAACCTGAGCGGCCAGTAGTGAGAATGGCAATAGCAGTGAAATATGATAGAACAGTGAACTAATTTCTGAATGTGTCTTCATTAGTAAGAATTTAATTTTTAGAAGTTTATCTCATGACTGATTGCTATCTCTAAGGTCATGCGTTGTAACTTATCCAAGTTTTTGCCTTTGCTTTGAATCTATTGATAGTCAAGACAAAGGTAAAATTTAAGAAGTCGAAATCGAAGATATGTAGTATCAGCCTATAGGTTGCAACACAATTCTATTATTAATTGATGTATTATTGATGATATAGAGCATCTTAACTGTTAGTCAGGGTGTAAGTTTAATTTATGCTAATTAACTGTAGGCCAGAATGAAATGAAAATTAATGCTAGCAAGAGTATTAGTTTTAAGACTGAATCACTTAAAAAAATATACATTTCTGGTGAAACTGAAATCCATGCACTTCGTGGTGTGGATATAGAAATCCCAAGCGGCGAAATAATTGTTCTTCTAGGGCCTTCTGGAAGTGGCAAATCGACTTTCCTAAATATTATCGGTGGTCTCGATCATGCGACATCTGGTCACGTTTATTTTAAAGGACGAGATTTAGCGACCTATTCTAGTCGTGAGTTAACTTATTTTAGACGAGAAAATGTAGGCTTTGTTTTTCAGTCTTATAATCTTGTTCCGAGCTTAACTGCTTTAGAAAATGTCGCCTTAGTCACTGAAATCTCACCCAACCCAATGGATCCTGTAGACGCGCTAAAAATTGTCGGTCTTGATGAACGAAAAAATCATTTTCCATCACAAATGTCTGGTGGTGAACAACAAAGAGTAGCAATTGCCAGAGCACTAGCAAAACAGCCGGAAATTCTATTATGTGATGAGCCTACCGGTGCGCTGGATAGCAAAACTGGAATTGAGGTACTTAATGCTTTGATTGACGTGAATGAGAAATATCATTCTACTTGCATCATCATTACTCACAATGCATCCATTGCTAAATTGGCACATCGCGTGATTTATTTTGCGGACGGTCAAGTGGATAAAGTTTCTATTAATGAAACGCGATTAAAGCCTGAAGAAATTAGCTGGTAATAAAATGGTAAGAATAAAAGTTTAAAAACATGATTGGAGCACTTAACAAAAAACTGATTCGTGATCTTTGGAATATCAAAGGTCAAGTATCTGCCATAACCTTGGTAATGGCGGCAGGAATTGCTGTTTTTGTGATTATGTTTGGTGTACTGGATAGTTTACGCCTCACTCAAACAACTTATTATGAACGCTATCAATTTGCAGATGTATTCGCGTCTTTAAAACGGGCACCACAATCTGTTGTTGAACGGATTGGTGATATTTCTGGCGTTTCGGTGGTAGAAGATAGAGTAGTGTTTGGTGTCACTTTACAAATGGAAAATTTGTTAGAGCCTGCAACTGGAAAAATTATTTCCATGCCAGACAGTCGCTCACCATTGCTCAACAATCTTTACCTTCGCTCAGGACGAATGTTACATCCCAACGAAGAAAACTCTGTTTTAGTCGATGAGAGTTTCTTTATGGCTCATCAGTTAGAGTTGGGAAGTAAAATCTCGGTCATTATGAATGGTCATAAACGAAAGCTTAAGGTTGTTGGTGTAGTGCTTTCACCAGAGTATGTTTATAGCATTGCGCCAGGAGCTTTAATGCCTGATGGAAAGCGCTTTGGTGTATTTTGGATGAGTCGTCGCTCTTTAGAAGCAGCTGTCAATATGAAGGGTGCATTCAATGACGTGTTAGTCAGTGTTGAAAGAGATGTTAACAAACGTTCGATTGAAGAACAAATAGATCAGATTTTGAAACCCTATGGTGGATTGATTGCATATAGCAGAAAAGATCAAATCTCCAATTTTTTTGTTGAAAATGAATTGAAGCAATTAGAGTCGTTAGGTTTAATGGCGCCGATTATATTTTTGAGCGTTGCCGCTTTCTTGATTAATGTGGTGATGTCTCGTCAAGTAGCAACACAGCGTGAACAAATTGGAATGTTAAAAGCAGTTGGATATAGTGATATTGAAATTTCTTTTCATTATTTAAAAATGGTTCTTATTATTACAGGAATAGGTTCTCTTTTGGGGCTGGCTCTGGGTGCGTGGATGGGTACGGGAATGATCAATATGTATACGGCGTTTTTCCATTTCCCTATTCTTAAATATAGCTTTTCAGCTGAAGTCATGATTTTTGCGGTTTTCTTTTGTACTATCGCGGCGGTTGTAGGGACCTTGTTTGCAATTAGAAATGCTGCCAAATTACCACCTGCCGAAGCCATGAGACCAGAAAGTCCGGCCGTATTTAAGCCAAGATTGTTAGAGAAAATTGGTGTGCATCGTAATCTATCTTTTCTGAGTCGAATTGTTTTACGGCAGTTGGAAAGGCGACCTTTTCGAGCCTTTTTATCGGCTTTAGGTATGGCGTTCGCGTTATCTATTTTAGTGTTTAGTTTTTTTATGAAGGACTCCATGGAGTATCTGATGGATGTTCAATATGAACTGACTCAACGGGAAGATATAAATATTACTTTTGTTGAGGCTCGATCTTATCAAGCTTTAGAAGAAATTAAAGTATTACCCGGAGTTAGTCGTGTGGAGCCAATAAGGCGTGTCGCTGCAAACTTGAGGTTTGGACACTTCAGTAAACGCAGTGCTATTATCGGATTAAATTCAGAGCCCGATTTAAGAAGAGTGATTAACTCTGAATTATTACCGGTCTCATTGCCTAAGAACGGTTTGGTTTTGAATAAAAAATTGGCAGACATTTTACATATTAAAATCGGTGATATTTTACAGGTTGAAGTACTTGAAGATAAACGACCGGTATTAAAAATTTCAGTAGTGGCGATCACTCAAGAATTTATTGGTATGGGAGCATTTATGAATATTCGAGCTTTGAATAATGTATTAGATGAATCGCCAAAAATCACCGGCGCTTCAATTATGGTTGACTCTAATTTCAGCGCAGTCTTATATAAAAAATTAAAAGAGATACCTGCAATTATAGGGTTAAATATTACCTCCGTACTTCGTCAATTATTTGAAGCGATCATGGCTGAAAATTTACTAAAAATGGTTTCTACTAATATCATGTTTGCCAGCTTTATAAGTTTTGGTGTGATATACAATACAGCAAGAATTGCATTGTCTGAACGCGGTAGAGAGTTGGCAAGCTTAAGAGTGTTGGGTTTAACAAAAAGAGAAGTGGCTTACATTTTATTTGGTGAGTTAGGTATTATAACTATAGTTTCTATACCTTTAGGTTTGTGGATAGGTATTGCAATGGTAGATGGTATGGTCGCATCAATGAGTAGCGAGCTATTTAGGATACCTGCGTATCTAAATAAAAGTACTTATGGTTTTGCAGCTTCCATTGTTATAGTGAGTGCGCTCATTTCATTTATTTTAGTTTGGAGACAGGTAGATAAAATTGATTTAGTGGCCGCACAAAAAGGCGCTGAATAATATCAAAAAGATTAGTAGTAAAATAGATAAATAGACAGACAGAATAACGGAAAGTTAAATATGAAGAACATAAAATTAATTATCAAAATCACGTTAGCGACTTTAGCAATAGTCTTATTGATTTTTGCCTTTTTACCTGAGCCGATTAAAGTCGATATGGTAAAAGTCTCTAAGAGTAATTTATTAATTACATTGGAAGGAGAAGGCAAGACTAGAATTCATGATATTTATGTTGTATCAACACCTGTCGATGGCCGTGTCACACGAATAGATAGTGAACCTGGAGATGTTGTTATTGCAGGAAAAACCATTATTGCAAACATGTATCCTGCTAATCCTCAGTTTTTGGATAAGCGCTTAGAGACCCAGGCTAAAGCTGATGTGGATGGCGCGAAAGCAGCTCTTGCGTTAGCCAATGCTCGTGTTAAACAAGTTAACGCACAATTAGATTTTGATCGGGCAGATTTAAAGCGAACTAACGATCTTTTTGAGAAAAATATGGTTTCGCAATCTGGTTTAGAGCGAGCGGAATTAAGTCTTAAAACCTTAGTTGCGGAGTTAGAAACTGCCGAGTCAAATCAGCAAGTCATGATTTCACGATTAGAAGCTGCAAAGGTTCGCTTGCTACAACCAAACTCGGGGGAATTTGCAAAAAATAACGAACAGATAGACTGCCAAATTTGTGTCCATTCTCCCGTGGATGGTCGATTACTAAGGGTTCTTCATAAGAGCGAAAGCATTGTTCCTGTGGGCACACCTTTAGTTGAAATTGGCGATCCTTCTGATCTAGAAGTTAAGATAGAAATGCTTTCAACTAACGCTGTGAAAGTCAGTGTTGGTGATAACGCACTAATAAAGCGATGGGGTGGTCAAGAGGATATTCGTGCGAGAGTTCGAGTTATTGAACCATCCGGTTTTACTAAAATTTCTGCACTTGGTGTAGAAGAACAAAGGGTTAATGTTATTTTAAATTTTGTAGATCCTTTTGAGAAATGGAAGAGTTTAGGTGATGCATTTAGAGTTGAAGCAGCAGTCATTATTGATTCTGCTAATGACGTAATTACCGTACCTTTATCTGCGCTCTTTAGAAATAATGAACAATGGTCTGTTTTCAAAGTGGTTGATAGTAAGAGTGTATTGCAGAAAGTCTCCGTTGGGAGAAAAAACGAACAAAGTGCAGAAATTTCTTCGGGATTAGAAATAGGTGATAGTGTTATAATACATCCAGGAAACGCTGTTGATGATGGAACACGAGTCTCTCCTAGAAACTAAATTTCACTCAATTTATTAGAGAGAATAAATCAACGATTAGTTAATCATGTATCTAGTTAGTAGTTTACACAACCTCCTTATTTGTTTTTCTTGCATGGTTCTTTTCAATAAAATTTATTCTATACTAGTATCAACAGAAAGCACATATAATCGATTGAACAATAGATGTGGTTTTATTTTTTAGCCATTCAACTAATTTTATAAAGAGTTTTATAAATGAGAAGCCAGTTAATTACCAGAAAAGGATTCAATAAACTTAAAGAAGAGTTAGATCAGTTATGGCGTGTTGAGCGACCAGAAACTACCAGAAAAGTCACTTGGGCAGCGAGTCTTGGTGACCGTAGTGAGAACGCGGATTATCAATACAACAAGAAAAGGTTAAGAGAAGTTGATTGGCGCGTCAGATATTTGAGAAAGCAATTAGAGAATTTGCAAATTATTGATTACTCACCAAGTCAGGACGGCAAGGTTTACTTTGGCGCTTGGGTTGAAATTGCTAATGAAGAAGATGAATCTAAACGTTTTCAAATTGCAGGCTATGATGAAATTTTCGGTCGCAAGGATATTATTTCAGTTGACTCGCCAATGGCTCGTGCGCTTTTAGGTAAGGAAGTAGATGATGAAATCATTGTTAAGGTGGCTAGTGATGATTTTTATTGGTGGGTTACCAAAATAGAATATATCCAATAGGTTTAAATTTAAACCTATTTAGCTATACTCATTTTGTTTTCTAGTTAACGTATTTCTTCCCCAACCTAGCATGGTTGCAGCCTCGGCTTTCTTGCCAGATGTTAATTCTAGCGCTGTTTTGATTAACAATTGTTCAAAGCCTTTTTGAGCTTGCACAAAACTATTTTTGTCTCCATCAGCATAAAGATTTTTTAGTTCATTCGATAATTGTTTTTTCCAGTCGGAATTAAATTTTGGTGTTTTATTTTCATGAAATTCTTCAGGTAGGTCTTCTTTTACAACGTATTGACCATTAGCCATTACAGAGAGCCAGCGACAAGTGTTTTCTAATTGCCTAACATTTCCTGGCCACGGAAAATCTTGCATGGATATAAGGCAGTCTTCCGATAATTCTTTTTGTGGTTCGCTAAGTTCTAGCGCTATTTTCTGTAAAAAATAGTTGGCTAATAATGCAACGTCTTCTTTACGTTCCCTTAGTGATGGTAAATTGAGAGGGATCACGTTTAGACGATGATAGAGATCTTCTCTAAACTCACCGACTTCCACTTTTTGCAATAAATCTTGATGGGTAGCGGCGACGATTCTTACATTAACTTTAGTTGGTTGTGCAGCACCTACTCGATAGAAGGCTCCCTCTGACAAGACCCTTAATAAACGTGTTTGAGTTTCGAGTGGCATATCGCCAATCTCATCTAAAAATAATGTGCCATTATCTGCTTGTTCAAAACGTCCAAGGTATCGAGCATTGGCTCCAGTAAATGCGCCTTTTTCATGGCCAAACAATTCGGACTCAATTAAATCTTTTGGAATAGCTGCCATATTCAGTGCTATAAAAGGTCTGTCTTTTCTTGGGCTATGTTGATGTAACGCATGTGCAACTAATTCTTTTCCTGTACCTGACTGACCTTTAATTAAAACGCTGACATGAGAGTTAGATAAGCGTCCTATTGCTCTGTATAAATTTTGCATGGCAGGTGATTCACCGATGATAGAAAAACTATTTTTAGATGCAGATTTAAGTTTTTCTTTATTTGGAACGCGCTTATTTAAAGCTTTGATAACAATTTCACTGACTTCATCAATATCAAAGGGTTTAGGTAAATATTCAAATGCTCCTTTGGTATATGCTTTTACCGCACTGTCTAAATCTGAATGAGCGGTCATAATAATCACAGGCATTTCAATATAATGTTTTTGACAATGATTTAAGAGATCGAGTCCAGATGAGCCAGGCATTCTGACATCGGAGATGACTAAATCGTATTTATTTTTATTGAGCAAAGAAATTGCTTCTTCGGCACTTGAAGACTGGGTAACGTTCAAATCTAAATCACATAATGTTTCATTGATTACCCAGCGTATACTGTCATCATCATCGACTATAAGAACCTTTTTATTACTTAAATTAAACATTGTTGTTTCTCTTTTGGAATTACAAAATTAGTGCAAACTCTTTATTTTTGATTTAGCAACATTGGCAAAAACACGCTAAAACAAGTTGTTTCATTTTTTTGCTCTAACTCAATAATTCCTTGATGTCTTTGTACAAGGCTTTGGGCAATACTAAGACCTAAACCACTGGACTGTTTGCCGCTAATTGTTGGGAAAAATATATCATTGACCAGTGCTTTATCAATACCGCAACCATTATCTTCAATATCCACTTTTAAAACTTGACGATGTTGTTGGTCGCCAATTGTCACTTGATATTTTATCCGTGTTTTTAACACAATCTTCGATGTTTTATCATCTCTCTCCTCGTCTTGATCGACGGCTTCTATGGCGTTTTTTATTAGATTTAATAGTGCTTGTTGTATTTGATTTGGCGCGAGAAACAGATCAGGAATACTGGGGTCATAATCTTTTATGATGGTAGTTCTGTGTTTTTGCTTTTGTAAAAGAAGGACTTCCAAAGCCTGTTCTAATAACAAATGAATATTAGTTAGTCGGCTTTCTTCGATTTTTGCTGGCATCAAAAGGCGATCGACTAACTCGCTTAATCGATTGGATTCCCGTATTATAATTTGAGTATACTTTTTGGAAAAATCTTCTGGTAACTTTCGCTCAAGTAATTGTCCCGCACCTTTAATACCCCCAAGAGGATTTTTTATTTCGTGTGCAAGATTTCTAATTAAATGCTCGCTAATTCTACTTTGCTGTTGAAGCCGTAAATCTTTTTGAATATTTTTGGGAGTTTCTCTCGATTGAATTTCCAATAGACAAGTATTTTTTGTTTTAGGTTTATCTGAAATCAGCGGTGTGATAATTAAGTTAACCGTCAATGAGCCTTTCGGCAATTCCATAACAATATCTTGTACCGATGTAGGTACATTTTTATCAATAAACTGGGATATTAGCGAGCGGTCGATTTCACCTGAAATCAATTCGAAAACAGCTTTTCCTACTAACTGACGGCTAGATAATCCCAAAATTTGCTCTGCAGCATGATTTAAGTCAATGATAAGAAAGTCATCATCGAAATGGATAATTGCAGTGCTAAGTTGATTAATGGCCAGCGAAGAAATGTTCATCACAACAGTTTATAGCATATTTTAGTGCGACGCATCTTTATGGTGCATAAAATAACTTAAAGTTATGCCTAACTTCCTATCAAATGAAAGGGGTCCAATCAAGTTTGTGTGGAAGCCAGAGTTCCTCTAATACAAAATCCGGCTACGAATAGTTCCTTCAACCAACTTTAATTCGTCAAAAGCCTGTTGGCTTGATAAATGATCTATATCGGTGACTACATAACCAACATGCTCATTAGTCTGCAAATACTGAGCGGAGATATTGACTCCTGTGGCAGAGAAAATATCATTGATTTTAGCGAGTATGCCCGGTTCATTGTGATGGATATGACATATTCGATGTTTACCAATCAAGGCAGGCAAGCCAACTTCAGGGAAGTTTACCGAGGACAAGGTAGAACCATTATTACTATATTTAATTAACTTCTCGCTTACTTCAACACCGATATTAACTTGGGCTTCTTTGGTTGAACCGCCAATATGAGGAGTTAAAATAGCGTTATCAAAACCGCGTAGTTTTGAAACAAACTCATCTTGATTAGATTTAGGCTCTATTGGAAATACATCAATGGCTGTACCTAATACGCGGCCAGATTCCAAGGCTTTTGCTAATTCATCAATATCAACGACGGTTCCTCTGGATGCATTAATTAAAACAGCTCCGTCTTTTAGAATATCAAAGGCTTCCTTATTCATCATGTTTTTGGTTTGTGCTGTTTCAGGAACATGAAAAGTCACAGCATCAGAGGTTTTTAATAATTCATGGTAACTGTCTGCAGGGCTTGCGTTGCCAAGCGATAATTGTTTCTCAATATCAAAAAATTGAACCTTCATTCCTAAACCTTCCGCAAGAATGCCAATTTGAGTACCGATATGACCGTATCCAACGATACCAAGGGTTTTACCGCGCGTTTCAAATGAGTTTGTTGCGGTTTTAAGCCATTCCCCACGGTGCGCTCCCGCGCTTTTGGCTGGTACTCCGCGTAATAATAAAATAATTTCGGCTAACACTAATTCCGCGACACTTCGAGTATTGGCAAACGGCGCATTAAAGACTGGGATCCCTCTTTTAGTTGTTGCGATAAGATCGACTTGATTTGTACCAATACAAAAACAGCCAATTGCTGCGAGCTTTGGTGCTTTTTCTAATAATTTTGCGGTCACTTGGGTTCTTGAGCGGATACCTAAAAAACGTGCGTCCTTTAATACTTCTTCTAATTCGTTTTCAGGAAGCGACTTAGAAGCGGTAAAAATATTGTTATAACCATCTTTTCTAAATAGTTCTTCGGCACTTGGATGAATGCCTTCTAAAAGAACGATTTTGATTTGGTCTTTTGGCTTGGATGTGGTCGCTGAGCTCACAAATGAATCCTTGAATAAATGGTTTTATGAATTGATAGCTTAATAAACGAATCTGCTTAAAAAAGAGAGAATAGGGAATTAAGTCTGAAATGGCTAGTATTTTAGAATAAAATCGATGTAATTTTTTGTTCTATAGGACAATTTATCTAACTTAAAATTACTCAAACGAATAGATCACGTATGTTTCAAAACCGCCATAGTTAATCTAGAGACACAAACTAACTGCTCTTTGTCGTTTACAATTTTTATATCCCAAACCTGTGTTGAACGACCAATATGAATCGGAGTAGCTGTCGCATGCACATATCCATCCCTTGCTGATTTCAAATGATTAGCGTTGATTTCTAGTCCTACACAATAATGATTTTCATCTACCGCCATAGTCGCAGCGATACTACCTACCGTTTCTGCTAGCGAAACGGATGCGCCACCATGTAAAATTCCCATTGGTTGATGAGTTCGATGATCGACTGGCATTCTTGCACACAAGTAATCATCGCCAAATTCAGTCACCTCTATCCCTAGAGTATCTACAAGCGTATTTTTGCGGAATTCATTGATGACATCTAAGTCAATTTTTCTTTTCCAAATTACCACTAATTTTCCTTTAAATTATTTATAATCTACCATTTTGAACAACTTCAATAAGCGCTAATTGAGCTTTATCTTCAGGGGTTTTTTCCATTAATTTTTGATAGATGGTTATCGCTCTATCTATGTCTCCATTTTTGTAATGGAGCCAAGCATCAATCATCCCTTGTTGATTTTCTAGTTTTTCCTTTTGTAAACTAATTGTATCATTAGAAAATACTTCATATATGGTCATTGGCTTAGCTTTACCTTGTACAAAACAGGTGGCAATAAAGCGCAGCTCTCTTTTATCGAACGTATTCAATTTTATCCTAAGTTCTTCGGATATTAAAATTGACGATTGAAAGGTTTTGGTCAAGGCTTCAATTCTAGCGGCGGCGTTAACAGTATCAGAAATAACCGTAACGTCCATTCGAGAAGCCGTACCAACGGTTCCGAGCATCATTTTTCCAGTATGTAACCCTAATCCAATTTTGACGACTGGCAAGCCTTTAGCTTGTAATTTTTTGTTATACTTTGAAAGCGCATGATTCATCCCCACTGCCGCATTTAATGCGCTGTCTGGCGAGTTAGGAAATAATGCCATAATGCCATCACCCATATATTTATCAACAGTTCCGCCATACTTATTAATAACCGGAACCATGACATTTAAATAGCGATTGATAAAAGCAAAGCTCTCTTTAGGTTTCATTGATTCAGATAGCTGAGTAAAACCTCGAATATCACAAAAAAGAATCGTCATTTCTTTTTCGATACATTCGCCTAATTTAGTCGTTTGAATACCATTGGGGCTAATTAGTTTCAAGATTCGATGTGGAACAAAGCGACTAAAAGCTTTATTGGTACCTATTATTTCATTTCTACCGACTTTGAGTTTAAGTAACATCAAATTAAACTGTTTAGCAGTGTAACTAAAGCCACCAAAATCACTGAGCGATAATTGAAAATCTAGCTCATTGTTTATCAATCGTTCTATAGCGTCTGTTAGCTTTTCAAATGGTCGCGTAATTTTGTGAGCAAAAATAATTGATGCCACCAAAAGGCTAATAAACAACAAAGCAATGGTGACTAACATAGAGCGAAAAAGATCTTGTTTCATGCGATCAATTTGCCTATTTGAAACTTCTATAACAACAATACCCGTTATCTGTTTGTTTCTATTTAACCTGTTTTTATCTAATATTAAAGCGAAACTTATAGCCCCACTACCATCAATATGCTGAATTGAAGCGCTAGTTTGACTTTCTGAATCATTATTAACCTGATCTATTAAGTTAAAAACTTGCTCAAAGAAAAATTTATCCTGTGGTAACTCTTGTCCAGTGAGAATGTTTTTTGCCAATTTACCGTTAAAGTTGTTGTTGAGCGAAGAAGGTAGTAAAGCATACTTTAAGCTTCGTTTTTTTTCATTGATAAATAGCGTATAAACAAAATGGTAATCTTTATCTATGGCTGTATAGCTATCTAATGCTTGTTGATATCGGTTGAATATCTGATTATTTTCTAGGTTTTCATTTTTTAGTAGTGATATGTCGCTATGGAATTTACCATCAATAAAAGATGCGATGGTTTTAACCCCTTGCTCTTGCTGTTTTAAAAATCTTTCGATCAAATAACCTTCGGCGCTTTGATAGATGGTAAAACCAGTGATCGATAGTACCAAACCGGCCACCATTAAAAACCAAAATATAACATGGCTTCTAAAGGCTCTATTGGAATGTTTCTTCTGCAAATTAATCCTTATTAGTTTAGTTTGGACGGTTAACTGAAGAGAGAGATTTTTCTCTTTTAATGAAACGAGGAGTCCACCAACGAATGGTAATAGGAACTAATACATTCAGTATAAACGCAGTAAACATTAAAGTATAAAAAACTTCGGTTGTAAAAATATCATTGTGTACATAACCTATGTCCATAACAACAAACGCCAATTCTGCACGGCCTAGCATTCCAAAGCCAATCATCATTGATTCTTCAAAAGAAAAATTAGCGGTATAACGGGCTGCCAATGATGCGGATGTGACTTGAACTACAAATATAACTAACGCAAAAATAACACTTTCGTCGATAACACTAACGATCAAATCAGGATCAAAAATTAATTTGGCACCTAGAGTCACAAAAAATACTGGCCCTATCCAAGAAAACGCCACATCATCTATAATTTTGCGCATTTTTTTATAACGATTAACTGACTCACCCTTTTTCGTCACATAAAATAAAGCGGGTGTCATAATCAATCCAGCCATATATGCACCGACTGCAGCGTGTAAACCTAACGCATGTGAAATGATACCAAAAACAACGGCAACCAACAAAATCGTCAAGGTTGAAACGCGCCCTTCATTAAAAGCTAATAAATGTTTAAAACCATAACGATCAAAAAATGATGGCTTGACATCATCTTCAGGCTTTTCTTTGGTGGGGAATATAGAGATGGCACAAAGATAAATAAAGAAGAAAAAACCAATGGCCTTAAATAAAATTATTCCCACACTTGCAATAGTGGGTGCTTCGTTACCTGCAACGATTGGGATTAATACAGCGACTAAAACTAAAGAAGCGACATCATCTAAAACGGCTGATGTCATTATTCCGGTTGCAGCTTTAGTTAAGTGAAGTTTTTCATACTTCAGTACCATCATGGTTAACGATACCGCGGTGGCTGTCATGGTTAATCCAACTAATAATGCGATGTCTTGGTCTTGCCAGAAGTATAATGCTAATAAATAGGCCGCAAAGAAAGGTGCTAATGCACCAAAAAGGGCTATGCCCCAACTACGCTTTGCACTTCGAAGAAAGGCTGTTGGGTTTTCCTCAAAACCTAACGCAAACATGATCAATATAATCCCTAACTCCGAAAAACCCTGAATAAATGGCGTTGGATCAGTTGGTATAAGATTAAGGTTTACCAAAATACTACCAGTAAATAGATAGTAAAGCATTGGAGTCATCTCGGTCTTCTTTGCCACCCAAAACGAGAGAATGACACAAGCCCAAATGAGTGCAAGTGATGTTAAATCATCCATAAATTACATTGTTACCTTTATTGTTTTGGGATTATCTGATCTTTATCGGCAATAGCTCGGTAGCCTCTTTTAGATTAGCCCATTCAAACAACAATTTCGCTAATAGCTTGAATATAAATGCCATTTTATCTAATTGCGCTATAGTTTGTCCTAAATGCCCTATAATGTTGCCTTAACAATACAGCTAGCACCAAAATAGTGCGTTTTATTTTCTAACTAAAGTTGGGTTGGGGATAAATTTGTCTAAAAGCATTAGCTTTATGGCGTTTAAAAATAGTAACCTCTTCTCAGCGTACTGGCATAGCCTTTGCTATACTTGCTTTATCTATAAGCTAGACGCTTAGTTATGCTCTAGCAGAATGATTAAAATTTAACCAAATATGCAGTTTTACGAGGAATCAGTTCATGTCAGACGATGCTAAAAATGAAAACAATTTACCTGAGAACAATATACTCTCAATGATGGAAGAAAACGATGTCAGCTTTGTTGACCTTCGTTTCACAGATACAAAAGGAAAAGAACAGCATGTGACGATTCCCTCGCATTGTGTCGATGAAGATTTTTTGGAAGACGGTAAAATGTTTGATGGTTCGTCTATTGCAGGATGGAAGGGCATTAATGAATCAGACATGGTGTTAATGCCTGATTTAACGACTGCGGTCATGGACCCTTTTTGTGAAGATTCAACACTAAATCTTCGTTGTGACATTTTAGAGCCTGCCACTATGCAAGGTTATGATCGTGATCCTCGCTCCGTTGCAAAGCGTGCAGAAGCCTATTTAAAATCAACTGGTATTGCCGACGTTGCTTATTTTGGACCTGAACCAGAATTTTTCTTATTTGATGATGTTCGTTTTAAAATTGATATGAAAGGCGCATCTTATGAAGTTGACTCAAATGAAGCCGCTTGGAATTCAGACAAACGTTACGAAGACGGCAACATGGGTCACAGACCCGGCGTAAAAGGTGGTTATTTTCCGGTTCCACCGGTCGATTCGTCTCAAGATATTCGCTCTCAAATGTGTTTAGTTTTAGAAGAAATGGGCATCAAATGTGAAGCGCATCATCATGAAGTAGCAACCGCTAATCAAAATGAAATAGCCACTCTATTTAATACCTTAGTTTATAAAGCCGATGAAACTCAAACCTTAAAGTATGTAGTACAGAATGTAGCACACGCATACGGCAAATCAGCGACGTTCATGCCAAAACCTATCGTGGGTGATAACGGAAGTGGAATGCACGTTCATCAATCTCTTGCTAAGGATGGTAAAAACATCTTTGCAGGTAATAAATATGGAGGCTTATCAGAGGAAGCGTTATTTTATATTGGTGGAATCATTAAACATGCAAAAGCTATTAATGCTTTCGCAAATGCCTCTACTAATTCCTACAAGCGTTTAGTACCAGGTTTTGAAGCACCAGTGATGTTAGCTTATTCTGCAAATAATCGTAGCGCATCTATTAGAATACCTCATGTGCCAAGCGAGAGAGGTCGTCGTATTGAAGTAAGATTCCCAGACCCAACGGGTAACCCTTACTTATCATTCTCAGCAATGATGATGGCTGGACTTGATGGGATTCAAAATAAAATCCATCCGGGTGATTCTATGGATAAAGATCTTTATGACTTACCTGCAGAGGAAGCGAAGAACATTCCTACCGTTGCTTCTTCATTAGAAGAAGCGTTACACGCGCTTAATGACGATCGTGAATTTTTGACTCGTGGTGGCGTATTCAGTGATGACTTCATTAATTCATATATTGACTTAAAATCTGAAGAGATCACTTATCTTAATATGACAACTCATCCAGTCGAGTTTGAAATGTATTACAGCTTATAAAGAATGTAGTTTTTATACTCTTTAAGTAATATTAGTACGTTTAAGAGAGGCAAATCTTTGGATTTGTCTTTTTTTATGAATATTTTTTATTTTTTCTCCGAAATATCTCAATTTATTACCTACACTTTAAAGAAGCAGTAATTTAAAGGTAGTAAGAGCATGGGATCAGCAAAACGCGCAGAATACGAAGAGATGGGTGGTCAGGTAAAGCTCGAATATATTAGTAAGGTTTTTTATGACAAAATTTATGAAGATCCATGGCTAAAACAATATTTTGTCAACGTTCCTCAAGAGCACATTGAAAGACAGCAAGTAATGTTTATGCAAGCCGCTTTAGGTGGAGAAAACCTTTATTGTGGCCAAACTCCGCCAGCGGCTCATAAACATATGTATATTACGGATGATTTATATCGTGCAAGACAAGTGCTTTTAGATGAAGCATTTGTTGAGTGTAATGCTAGTCAGAATTTGATTGATAAATGGTTGCGAATTGACGATGCTTTTTTCAATCGGATAGTTAAGGCATCTCCGCAGGATTGTGAGGTGCGTTATAAGTCGGATAAAATTTTGAATTTTGTAAGGCCTTAAAAATAGCCTTGTTTTATAGAAGTGTATTTGATCCACTCTTGAGTGCGATAAAAGAAACCAATGTATCCACGCACTTTTAGATTCCCTTTTTCTAACCAAATTTTACAGTCATAGGTTTTTCCATTATCGGGGTCAAGAATTTCACCATCTATCCATTCGTTCTTTTTTAAACTTAATCCATCAATAATTTGTAAACCTAATATTGCCTCGTTTTTTCTTTCACCTTTACATTTCTCACAAATAGGGTTTTTTGGATCGCCTTGTTGAGGAAATAATTTAACGATCTTCCCATATAATTTATTATCTTCTATTGATAGTTCGACTAGCGATCTAACTTGCTTAGTATTATCGTCAATTGTTTGCCAAACTCCAACAACACCTTGGTTAGCTTCATCCGCTTGGGAAAATGGAATGAATAGAATTAGCAATAGAATTTTTAATCGTTTCATTTGTGTGTATATTCCTGGAGTTAGCTAACTGTTTAGATTAGATTCATTTTTTCGTGTAATAAACCAATTGGCGAAATAATTTCCCACGTGATAACCCGCATAACTCGCACCTAACCAATACCAACCACTATGCATTACAAATATTTTTGGCCAATACAAAAACCAAGTGAATGCAGGAATAAGATTTAAAAAACTATCAATGATTAATTTAATGATCGCACCAAAAGAAATCTGTTCAATAAAATTCTCAATTGAAGAAAAATCACGAAAAAACTCATATACTTCAACAAGTTCGACATGAGAATATGTACCTAAAGCCATAATCCCGTAGTAGCCACCACCAAAAAATAACCATTTGCTGTGAACAGGGTTAACTTTAAATTCAGATTTTTCTTTCTTGGCTTGTTTCTTTCTTTTTTTCAACTCTTCGATGTTTTCGTCCAGCTCTAGATACCCTCTTTTAATAGCGAAAAACACCATTAAAAAAGCGACTATCATTGTTGGTAAACCTGCTATAAAAAGAGCTCTTATTATTTCCATTTTATATATCTCGGCCGTAAATAAAACCATTCATATCGGCATACCAAGACGTTCTAATTATTTGCATTTTATTCTTTTCAGCAATTTTTTGAGAACCGACATTGTCAACAGGTATAATCGAGATTAGTTTATCGGAAACTTTGTTTTCAATAACTCTATCGGCTAATGCGCCTGATAAAGTCGGTAAAAGATACAATCCAGCGGAAAAAGAGCCTGACAACCAGGCTGCTTGCACATTGTTAAAAGCAAAAATTCTTGATAAATTAGGCGTTATAAAAATAAACATACCGTAATATGCAACTCTTTCTAACAGATCTACGCCATTGGCTATACAGAAAGCTTTAGGGAAACCGCTTAACGCAAGGGTTTGTGGAGAATAGTTCACACTTTATATACCTAGCTATCTATCGCCTATTATTATGATCTTTAGATTCTACCTCAAATAAGCGCTTGATTTAAATGTTAATTATTAGAGCAAGTTATTGTTTATTTACAAAATAAATAATTTAAATGGAATTTAAGTCGCCGTTTTACGTTAGAATTGGTGTTGGTTAAAAAACCTCATTAAAGAAGCAAAACAAAAAGGAAGCCTTATGGACTCTGATGGTAATAAGCTAGCGGGTAAAAAACTAGTCACCTCAATTATTCTTTCGATAATTGTACTAGTAATCCTGCAAATTTTTGTTGGTCTAATCATTGGCGTAATTGTGGCAATCTTGGTCGGGTTGGCAACTTTCTGGTTTTTTTCAGATAAAAATAACTCGGAAAAAAGCTCTAAAGAGGAAAAAGCCGAATTATCAACCACCGAAATAGGTAATAAAGCGCTCTTAATGGCTAACCTTGAATTAAGAAAGAGCATCATCTCTCCAGAATTAAGAACAAACTACGAATCCTTAATCGATTTACTGATTGAATTATTACCTTTAGTTAATGGTGCCAATGGAGAAACAGAACAGACAAATGAGCTTAGCTGGGTCATCAATCGTATGGCGACAGAGTACTTACCGAACAAATCAATAAGTCCCTATTTAAAACTAACTGACTCCGAGAGACTTAACGATAAAGTTGTTTCTGAAGTGTTGGAAAATATAGACTCAATGAAGAAAGAGTTGGATGATGTTAAAGACATGATCATTAAAAAGAACAATAGTGAATTTGCCAGAAAAGCGAAATTTCTAAAACAACGATTTACAGACTAATAATTTTCCGGTCAATTTAAATAAACAAGCCGATCCTAGAATCTCAGAGGGAATGAATATGAGTAGCTTAATAAAAAAACCTAAGTGGGCAAAAGAAACAGATCTTTCATCAATGAAAAATCGCTCCAAAGCATTAATGGTACAAGTAAAAGAAAAAGCAGGACCAGCTTTAATGAGAGCTGTAGACGCTATTGGCGGGAAATCCCAAAAGAAAATGTTGGCGGCAAACGACCTCATGTCTCAAAGTGTTGGTTCGTTACTGAAAGGACTTGATGGAAAGTCACCGACGGCAGAAAAGTTATTGGAGCTTCGTAGTGCAATGGATGAGTTAAACCCTCACTCTTTACATAATGCTTGGTACTTTTCTTGGATGCCAAAAGGGATGAAACGTAAAGCGGTTTCAAAATTTATACACAAATATCAACCTATGCAGTCTCATGTTACTGGTATATTAAATGGTTTACGTGCGGGTAAAGATGATTTGTTAGAAACCAGTATCGAATTGGAGCATCAGTATGAAGAAATTGCCGGTGCGCAAAAAGAGATCCAATCAGAAATTTATGTTGGTGAAATATTTATTACTGAATTAGAAAAGTTGGAAACGGAAACTGATAAGGATGATATCCAAGAAACACAGAAACTCGCATCAGTTAAAAATAAAGCAGCTAGAAGAATCAGAGATTTAAGAACCATGGAGCAAGCTGCAGTGCAGTTTTTTATTAGCATCGATCAAACCGTCGCCACTAATGAATTGCTTAGCGAACAAATCGATTCCGCATTAACCGTTGGCCCGATGGTGATGACGAACGCACTTCGAATTCAAGCTGCGCTCGCTAAACAAGATTCTGTTAAAAAAGCAGTTCAAGGATTTCAAGAAGGCTTAGGTGAAATGATGGCGCAAAATGCAACTGCCGTTAATCAAGCGGCTCAGGAAGTAGGTGATTTATATAATAATCCAGTGATTGCTATTGAAAAAATGGAAGAGGGCTTTGACCAGTTAATGAAAGCCGTTCAAACGGCTAATGATACAATGGCAAACAGTACTTTGAAGGCTCGTGAGTCTAGCGCGCGATTAGCAGAAATGACTGCACAACTTTCGCCTGTTGCTGAAGGATTACATGATGCTTTGCAAACAGGTAAAGAAGCAAAGAATAATGATGATGTTTTGGATATTGAAGAAATTAAAAAATCTGATTAGTAGCCTACTTAAAATTCGAAAGAGTCAATAAGGATAAGAAGATGAATGATTTAAAGCAGCAATTACAAGCGATACGGTCTCTTGAAGTTTTACCTCTGAAAGAAAGAGAAAAGCTTGATATTACCAGTATCAAAAAGGGCGGCTTCATCGAACTCAATAATGACACATGGCAGATTACTAATTATTATTCTTACCTTGATGTGAAGTGGAAAGATTTTTCACAACGTAAAAAAGACTACTGGGTTATAGAGTTAGAACTCTTTTCGCTAACTAAAGGTATTAAAACCTTTGTGGAATGGGAAATTGATGATGAGCTAGAAGTTTGCTTAACAGACACATTGATTAAACTAAGAGATATTCAGTATGATGGTAAATCGCTCACTCGAAAAAACTTAGCTTATATCGAAGATGAAGAAGAAGGCGAAATAACTTATAAAGGAACTAAATATTTTTATAGTGATGACGATACTTGGGCAGGTTTATTTTTTAAGAGTGCTGTTGATGCAAAAACTAAATCAAATTCAATTCCACTACGAATGTACGAATTTGAATCAGATGATGGTCATTATTTAAGTATTGAAAGCTGGCATGAAAATGAGGACAAAGCAGAAAGAGAAGCCTTTGTTAGTCATTCCATTAAAAATAAAGATATACAAGTTTTACAAACGAGTGGACAACTAAATTAATGGACTTCTGTAAGATGGTAAAAAACCTGAACAAATCGTTTCTACTAATACTCTCACTAGTTTTACTTTCAGGGTGTGAAGGGTTGCCGGATAACCTAGTTGAAGAAATTGAAAGAATGGAAGGTAAACAAGACCGGTTAGCTAGATTTATTGAGCAACGCAAATCCGAATTGACGGATCTATCTAAGCATGAGGAAACAGAGTTTTTAACACACTACTCTGAAAACGAAAATTGGGCACAACATTTTACCAATGCAATTTATCAGCAGCAACAAGCACAAAAATTGTATGAAAATGAAATTACTCCTTTTTACGATAAAGATGATCCGAAAGATGCGACTAGCGTACTCAAACTGAATAGGAAATTTTTAGAATTTGTACAAAATTCTACTGCTAGTGCTCGATATGTTAATGAGCGTATCACTTTTCTGATTCATTCTAGAGATAATTTCTCGGCAATTCATTCAAAAGCGAATCAACATCTATTTGAAATGAATCGTTTACAAGGTGAGCTTACCGAAGCCGTCAAAAAAGCCATTACAACATACTCAAACAAATCTGATGATCTTAACTCTAGGCTTTTATCAATTAACGACTTAGTGAAACAATCCAAATTATCTCACTCTCAACTCAAGAATGAATATAATAAAACAACTGATTCTTCTCTAAAATTTGTCGATTACGCCATCATAGGCGATCAAGCGAAAACGATAGAGAAAACTTTATCCGAAGTGAATAAACAAGAAAAAGAAATTAAGAAGAAAATTTCTCAGTTAGAAAAAAGTTACGTTAAAGTTCTAGCCGACCAAAGAGTTGAATATTATTTAGTAATCAGAAGAGCCAGTTGGTGTGATGGAGAGTATTGTGGCAATGGATCGGAAGCAAATTATAGCCCAATTAAAGTCGATTCAACTGTGTTTGAATATTTTGATTCTTCTCAAATCGCCACATTAGCAACCATTAGAAGAAGTTGGGGAAGAGAAGCCCTAAAAATTAATGTTAAAAAAGACATGTGGAAAGCACTTTCACTAAATGAAAAGTATCGCTGGGTTCGCAAACATACAGAAGCTGACTATTGGATACAAAAATCCTACACAAAGACTTTTCACAAATATGTTGAAATTGAAAATGACCAATCGAAAGAAACGGGCTGGCAAAGCGTCAGTGAAACTTATTTTTGGAAACAATATGATAATTTAGGAATGGCAATACTCACTAAACCTTATGGATTTTATGAAGAGGATGCAATCACCGATGCGCAGCCTGTTGGTATGGCAACCATTGCAGAGCCCATTATGAAAGATGGTGTTGCCACCGGCTCAAATCGCTATGGCGAATGGCGTCAATCAAACGGCCTTTCCTTTTGGCACTACTACGGAATGTATCATATGTATCGTGGTTTAGTCGGCCCTTCTCGATATG
>JQIA01000207.1_pt1 | contig 27280 bp, 42 predicted proteins | sample 811431 | NCBI WGS metagenome assembly JQIA01 (sample SAMN02998118, study PRJNA258478) | marine sediment metagenome | biome: marine; feature: seafloor; material: sediment; isolation source: oil-polluted sediment collected from 3 locations (0.5 km, 0.7 km and 0.9 km)... | place: USA: Gulf of Mexico ...
TGTAAGCTTCTTTACTCCATTCTATACATAACCTAGCATGAGTAGTGTTGCCTCTTCGTACAGCCTTCTTAGCGTCTGATAGGTACTGTTGTGCCCCGTTATCTTTATGGTGCCGATAATATGGCTTTAACGTAATATTATTCTCTAAGAATAATTCAAACATATCTAGTAAATCAGTTCTGTCGTTGTTCATATTCGTTGTACTCATAATAGTATAATCCCCTTTGTTGCTTTATCTTATATAGTATAGTACGTGAAGTAAGGTAGTAAGTATAATCAAGTTTCTCATAAGTCCTCCCTGTGTTTATATACATATAAAGTATATCAGGTATAATGCAAGGTGTCAACTATTATATTACTTACAATACCGTAAGCTATTGACAGCTCCAGGACTTACCATCCTTAATAACAGTATACTCTCCAGGCCTACAGCCATTAGGAACTGAGTTAAATGTACCAGCATATACTTCTTTATTAATATCATATAGACGATAACAGCTTGAATCTGGGTTGATCCTTAGCACAGACTCTCTTGCGAACTTACTTAATAGGAGAGTTAAAACAAAGCTAGCTTCGTATTCATTCTTAGGTACTACTATAAAGGATGCTTCTTCCGTCCCCTTGTTAACTACTTGACACTCAGTGAACTTACATCCAGTATCTTTTAATATAGTTCTAAGTATAGATGTTCTTCTGGTATTAACCTCAGTAGTTGCGTCTTTGCATTCACCTGAAAAGATAAGCTTGTTTAATTGTAATGATCTCATTGAATCTCCTTGACCTATATATAGTATCATATAACGCATTGCATTCCAAGTATATATTATAAGGTTACATTATTGTAAGGAGTTGTGTGCGGATGGGTCATCTCTATATAGCGTGTGTGTACCACGGAGAGTATCGGTACAGTTCTTGCATGGATGGATCGGTACAGTTCTTGCAAGGAAGGAGCGGTGGCATGAGAGGTGATATGCAAAGGTGATGCCAAGGAGGGGGGGGTATGGTGCAGATGTTGAAGGTATATGGGCCTATACCAGAGGACACTATTTTCTCTAAATATAACTACTGTACCCATACTTTAACAACTATATTCAAAGGAGTGTGTATGAGAAAAGTTTGTACGGTATGTGATACTGAATTTAAATGTAAAACAGAAAACGCCAGATATTGTTCAGGTAATTGCCGAAAGAAGGCATATAGACGTAGATGCCGTAAAGAGTACAATAAACAGTGTGAGCTCTGTAGTAAGGACTTTACCACTACTAAGAGTAATAAAAAATTCTGTAATACTAAATGTACAATAAAATCGGAATACATTAACCGTCCTAAAAAAACTAAAGCAGTTTAGACATACTACACTCTATAATGAACTCTCACAAACTTAGCTAGTATCTGTCTGAGCCTCTCCCTCGTATAAGGTCCATACAAGACGTTTATGAACTTTAAATTCTCGCCTATATCAGAGTCACCATAAGCATAGATGTGGCTTATCTCGTCTATTATAGAGGCTATAGAGCTTGATTGATCCCTTTCAAAGCAGTATCTAACGAGTCTTTGGGATGGCAGTGTTGCATAGTTAGAATGTTTATATCTAAAGTAGTCAAATTTAGCTCTCAGCGTTGTGAACATATTACACTTTCCTATTGAAATCCTTCTAATTGCTCCAGTTCTTACTTGTTTAAATAGAATCTAAAACAGTTTCTTTTGTTAATACATATCTCATAAAAAATTTGTTCTCCCGGAATATACTTACGGAATCACCGGTGCATTCGATCCTAGTGCTTAGGAGTAGATCCCTCACGTCTTTGCTTCTGGCTCCAGATACATTATAGAGGAGCTCTATCTCTTTCTCGTTCTTTATAGTAGCTAGTTTTAGTTGTGCTAGCTCTTTAGTAGAGTAGTAGCCAATTGCTCCACTACGTCCACTGAGATCGTAAATAATACTTATTACGTAGATATCCACTTAATGATCCTTACAGCGGATGCTGTAATCAAGTATACGCATTACTATACTTCTTCTTCGTATCTAAGTACATCTCTAGTAATTTCTACTACTTCCCTTACTAATCTTTTATTATACACTTTAGGGTCTGTTAGTTTATATAATGTTATAGACTCACATCCAGAAAGACTAGACTCTCCGCTGTTAAGTTTACTCATCCATTCATCTAGTTCTTTCTTATCTGTAAACATATACGTCTTACTTACGTTATTATGGTGTGTTGCTACTAAGAATTGCATTATGACTCCTCTTTTAATTCTAACTTGGTTTAACTCTTGTTAACATTCAAACTGCTTTATTAGGTACTATCCTATTGATTTTTAGTGAGTATCAGTAAAGGTATTATAACTATGAATATAACTACTCCGAATAATAGTATGCACAATGATTCGGTTATGTTTTTTGCAAATCCCCATCCTATAGATAGGAGTTTATTAATACCTTTCATCAATTCTCTCCACTTTTACTAGGTAGCCCACTCCATTTCGTTCGTATATGCCAGTATAACTATCTGTTTCTTTAGGGACAGTAATCTCTATACTAACTTCAGCAGAGGTATCTTTCTTATCTATAGAACACTCAACTTCTTCGATGTAACTATCGTCTAGAGCGTCAATATGGACTGTGTACTCGTCATATCCACTATTTGACCTGACTCTTGCTAGTCCATTGTCTAGTAGCTCTAGTAATATACCAGAACTATCCGATCCTTTAAAAAATACTAATTGCCCTTCTTCTAACATAATTAATCCTTAGTCTATTTGTCCGTCTATAATAATTTCCGGTGTGTAGTGTTCTTTTTTTAAATCACTTTTGATATAATCAGCTATTTGCTCTACTTTGAATAGCCTCTTAGATTCTCCTGTTATAACATTCCTAATTACAATGGAATTTGCGTCTTTTACATTTATAATGTATCTATTATTATTTATTAGCATTAAATTTCTCCACACTTGACTCAAAAAACCAGTTAACATCTCCGATTACGTCAAGATCATCGAATAAATCGATAGTATACAGCTTTTCACCGTTCACACTGATAGAATCGGTGTTGATACTAGATACTATCCCTGTTTTCCCGACGAATCTACTAAAGTAATCATTATCTCTACTTCTTTCAGATATAGATCTGATACAATCACCAGTGATATATACTTTATCACCTTCCTCAAGATTATCACTCTCTATTTTCTCTTTAATTAGGTCTTGAGGGATTATTACTCCTCGAATAATGTAGTTTCCACCGATGTACCTATCTATTTTATAGGAATTTCCATAGAATCCAGCATACTTCTGGTCTAATTCTTCTGAATAATCAATTAGTTGCACTATAATTTCTTTCATAAGTAGAACCATCCCTTTAGTTATTACACTACATAGCTATTTTAAGCCTATTTAAGCTGTTTGTCAAGTGTTATATATAATAAGTATGGTCATTGAGGGTAAAAGGCCTAAATATAGGCATAGGAGGGGCTTAGACAAGGTCCTAGTCTCTTTTAACTACTGTGATTTTCGCCACACCAGTATAGATTGTAACTTGGGTAGATCCTATGTCTGACTGATGTAGGGTATTTGAAATGGTTAAATTCTCTACTAATTTACTATAAAATCTACTACTTACTTCTATTTTTATCATATCTTTTGATAATCTTGTCTCTTTTTCTACATCATTTGCGAATGCTTTAAGAATCGATACTAAGTCTTTCATTTGCTAGTCTCTCATACGCTGTTTTATATTTAACTAAATCATTATGTATTTTAATCAATCCTGCTTCTATGGAAATAGAATCATGTATCTCAAATAGTCTTCTAATGAAGTCTGACCCTAGTCCCACCTTTTCTATTTGATCTTCGGTGAATTTAGTCCCTAAAATGTTATAGGTGGCATCGTGTTCTTCATTAGCACTAAATATTTTACCTATCATCGATTGTTGTGCGACGGTTAAGGTGCTGAAATCCATAGGTTCTAGTACCTTGACCAGGTTATAACCATTATAAACCTTCCCATTATCTATAACTTCTATAGATCCCTGTCGGAATAGGCTTTCTGGTAAATCACTGTCTGGCTCCACAAAGTAACAGACTAATCCATTAGAGAGCATTGGACCGGATATAACAGTCCCATTATGTCCTATATACAGGAAGTCGCCATTAACATCTGATTCCAGTATCTTAACTCTTTTATTTTTCATTATAGGATGATCTCCTTATAATAACCTGGTTTTAAGAACTACAAGAACCGGGTTATGTGTCTAGTCTATATTAGTCGTAGTTGATAAAGATGCGATAAGTTGATTTACTTGTTCTTTTAGAAGTTCATTTTCAGATCTAAGTTTATCCAACTCAATCTCTTTTTTAGCTAGAACATCCCTAACTAATCGAGAGTTCTCAATACTATCAATAACATCTTCTGAGAATTTAATCATCTGCGAACTTATATCATTATCATACTTATCTACGTGTATGTTTTTATGTAGAGCTAATATGTAATCGCCTTGGTGAAATACAGTACTAAGATCAGCAGAGAATTCATTTAAGCCGCTGTAATCAAGTAGATACTTAACTGCTCCCATATAACTGTGTTTGGTTAGACTCATTTCTGATCCTTTACGTAAGCTTCTAATACATGTAGAGCTTTAGACCCAGCCATGATATTCCTACCTTTTACGTCTCTGCTATCTACTTCTATATTAGAGATACGGGCCTCTCCTGACTCTATATCAAACTCTAGGTGAACTAACTGGTTACCTACAACAGATATACCTTTATGTGGTAAACTAGATGGTTCGTTCTTTTTTCCGACAATACCATTTTTAAGGAGCTGCTTTATTCTTGTTAGGATTCTTTTAGTTTCAGCCACTTTTAACTTCTCATGGTCAATGTTTAATAGATCTTCAATGTTCTCTAGTTGCATATTTTACTCTCCAAAAAATAAAGGCAGTAAAGAAAGGGAGGAGACTTTACTGCCGGGGAACTATCCACTAAGGAAACAACATCAAACGATATTATCGTTTTCTAGAAATAGACTAACACGAATAGTCGGCACTGTCAATACCTTTTTAGTACAAATAATACATTCCTGTATTATTTTAAGTAACCGTAAACATTCAGTTTTTAAATTTTTATTGATTGTATCTGCTTAGAAAAATTTAATATGGAATTTCGGAAGACTTCGTCTTGGGTTAATCCCAGGAGTCATCCCATTTATTTGATTCTAGGTAGTCGAAAAGAGTTTGTTCGTCATAATCATTATCAAACTTCCCCTTTGTAGGCATAGACGATACTACAAGGTTCTCTGCTTTATCTTTGCATACTCTACAGTCGTACCAGATACTTGTGCCAAACTTAGTCTGGGTCCAGGGATTTTTACATTTAGGACATGACTCGCCTACATCTCCTTTATTCAGGATCTTAGAGGTCTTGTATGTACTCATTTTAAATTTTAACTCTGATTCCTTGTAGGTCTTTTCTTTTAATATACCACCATCAAAGCCTACAAGATACATATTAACTCCATCTTCATCGGTGTAAGCCTTTAGAATTGTTCCAGTGCAATTTGATACTGTCACTTCCACAATGTCTTTTCTTCTAAACTTAAATATAATCATCTATCTAACCTTCAAAGCCCTTACACTGGTTTTTATGTGATTTTTATGTTTATCTACTTCTACGCAGTTTTCCATCATCTCTTCACCCATCTTATATGATAGGTAGTATTTAATGAAATCCTCATCTTCGCTTGTTAGGTTGTTTTTTATAATACCTTGAGCTACTTCTATGACCTCAGTCCATTCCTCGATCCATGCCTGAAGTGCTTTTGATCTAGCTATTGCCCCGTCAAACCCTTCGTCCACTGCTCTCATATGAGCTATCTTACGTAATTCTGCTATTGCTGGATGATCTGTCACTCTACTTCTCCTCAGAATCAGGTTCGTCACCCTTGACTACGGGTATTTTAATTTTAGTATTCTTAACTAAGTAACTCTTAATTACATCAGTGTATTCCTTACCCCCCATTACCAGACCGGCTCTGAGTAGATGCATTGATAAGAAAGCAAGTCCATCAACTACTAAGCAAATAGCCCCGGGTATAGAACAGGTTAGTCCTAAGATAATACTTTCTGTAAGAGAGAATGTTGTGTTCTTTTTAAAAGATATACCAACAAAACCGGAGCCTAGTAGATAAAGGGATATTAAAATTAGTTCATCATTCATAGTCTTCTCCTTCGTCCTCTATATGACCAAACATATGGTATACCGAAGCTGTCATTTGAATTTGATGCTCTAGAGAATCCACTAAGAACGTTACTATCGCTTCATCAAAAGTAAGTACCATGGGAGTATTGTTCCTATCTACTTTTCCTACTATCATTATACAATTCCTTTTTAAATAGATCAAGTACCATTATACATATAGTTGTTAACTAAGTCAAGACAATAGGAACCTCTTTCTCTACTACTAGAGAGTGGGAATTTGTTGGGTAGTGACTTACTTGAACCATGGAACCTAAAGAGTAAAGTTAATTAGTATCTCAAAGTTAGTTCCCGAAGTACAGTTGGTTATTTCCGTACACTCATCCTTGTAAGGGTTGGCTATTTGCCTTATCCTCTCACTTCTCTCACCACCTCTCGGCTCTACTAGGCTGTTTCCAGCTTCATTGGTGATACACTCATAAGAGTCCTATCTCTATTTGTACCGCTCCGAGTAGATTTCTATATAGGAGCTTGTTTTAGGTTAAAGCCAAAACAGATAAATGCTTATATACCTAATACCCTATAAACAGGTAGATGTCAACATATTATACAGTTATATTACGTACATAGGTATAGTGATATAATTTAACAACTATATCATGGAGGGTTATATGGATGATGTTAAGATCGCGAATACTTTAAAAGAAAAAGCTGAACAGGCAAAAAAGCGTAAGAATGGAAAGATCACCCCGTTAACTTCTAAAAAGAAGAGAAGATTCTCTAAGATTAGGAATGCTGTCAGAAAAAAGACAGACGTAGAGTACATTAAAAAATAACTCTGAGTTAGTTTATATCAATCATGACTAAACAAGGCTTAGATATTATTAGGAGTATTTATGAAGAAATTACTGGGACTTCTCCCATTTGCGCTATTGGTATCTGTAACACCCTACCTATTTTTAAATGACCTTTCTATAGCACAAGCTGTAGTGATTAGCGGGTTGCTAGGTTTATGTGCATATCAGTACTATATACAAACACAAGAACTTCCAGATTACACAAAGCAATTTCAAGATGAGATCAATGACACTAAGAAAGAAGTCAGAGAGCTAAAAGAGAAGTACGGTAAGATGTCACTAGAAACTAACCGCAAGACTGGTAGTCTAGCTGCATTTAAATTCTAGAGATGGAAGATAAAAATAAAAAACCAGACTTATATAAAGACTTAGAATCTGAGCTTAAAGTACTTAAGGCAAAGATATCTGATCTAGAGATTGAGAATACTAGGATCAAAGAGGTGATAGCATCGAATGATCTAATAGATGAGTTACCTGATCTAGATTATATAAGCACAGAAGAGCGCCTATGCGTTGACGGTATCAATCATATAGCTGACTTAGTAAAGACTCAACAATACGACGACAAGGACGTTAAAAGCTTTGATACACTATTTAAGGTACTCAGAACGATAAGAGGTCAAAGCGTACCTGATTCTAAAGGTAAGAAAACTAAAACAAGTGTTAAAGATCTACTAAAGATTGTAGAAGGTAGTTAATGTCTGAGAAGAAAAAATCTAATATTACAAGAGATCAAGCTGTTTCGCGGCTCTGGGCTGAAGGTGAACTTAGTTGGACACTTACTGACGTTCAAAAAGAAATCAAAGCTGATATAGAAAATGATACAAGCAGAACAAACGTAGTTGTATGCGGAAGACGAACAGGTAAGACTTGGTTGTTAGTAACCTTAGCATTAGAAACATGTTTAAAAAAAGAAAATGCTATTGTTAAGTTTCTATTACCTAAACAGAAAGATGCTAAAACAATTATAAAACCATTGATGAGAGAAATACTTGAGTCATGTCCTCTAGAATTAAGACCTAAATATAATTCACAAGACAAGATATATTACTTCGAGCATAATGGCTCAGAGATTCATTTAGGTGGATCAGATCTATCTGCAGAGTCACTAAGGGGTACGAAAGCACACCTTGTTTTAATAGATGAAGGTGGGTTCGTAAATGATCTACTATACTGCATAAGATCTATCCTGTCTCCTACAATACGTACTACTAGAGGAAGGATGATAATAGCATCTACTCCGTCTAGAGACCCACAACATGAGTTCGTACAACATTTTATGTTACCATACAAGGCGTCTGGAAGATTAAAGATATATAACATATACCAGAACCCAAACTTCAACGAAGACATAATTAATGAAATAATCAGCGAATATCCCTTAGGGGTAGAAGACCCTGACTTTAAGAGGGAATACCTCTGCGAAGTTATAGTAGATGAAGAGACTACTGTATGCCCTGAGTTCTCTAGGAACAAAAGAAATATAATAATAAAAGATTATGAATTACCAGAATTTTGCGACTTCTATGTAGGAGCCGATGTCGGGTATAGAGACTTAACTGTTATGTTATTCGGTTACTATGACTTCAGTAAAGCTACGTTATATATCCTAGATGAGTTAGTTATGAATGGTCCCGAAATGACTACAGATAAACTAGCTCTTGAGATAAACCAAAAAGAACGGATAAATTTCTTCCATGACGGAGGCATTAAAGTTCCTCATCTAAGAGTAATGGATAACGACCTTAAATTGATAAATGATCTACAACAACTCCATAAAATCAACTTCTTAGCTACTCGAAAAGATAATAGAGATGGAGCTATAAATGAGATGAGGATGTGGATAAATAACAGTAGAGTTAAAGTACATGAAAGATGTAAACATTTATCGTACCATCTTGAGTTTGGACAATGGAACAGTAGTAGATCTGATTTTAAGAGGCTGCCTGATACCCCTGATAAATCAGTAAGAGGTGGACATGTCGATGCTATACCTGCGCTATATTATCTAATTCGTAATATAAATATAAATAAAAATCCCTACCCGTTCGGTTTTGGTTTAGATATGAATGAGAGTACTCATATGTCAGCTAAATATAAAAAGAGACAGGAGTCTAAAGGTAGAAGCATAATGAACAAGTTGTTTCGCAAAAAACAATAAAAGTTATTACACATTTTAACAACTATCTATAGAACCAACTATAAGAGGTATTTTATGAATCATGACATATACTTTGCAGCAGACGATGCAAAAGAAACAGTAAGAATGCTACAAGATAAAGCTGACGAATGGTTTAAAGGCGTCACTGAGATAAACTATATTGATAAAATCAAAAAATCATGGTCTGCATACCACGGTGACTACTACAGTGATCACGGTAGTAATGGACATGAAATAAGTTTTGGTGGAGAGAATGGCGAATTAGTAAATTTAGCTGTTAATCACTACAGAAACCTAGCAAGACACATACACAACATGGTAACAGGGACTAGACCTAGTTTTCAATGCCGTGCTATAAATACAGATAATAAATCATTAATCCAAGCAAAATTAGGTAATGGTCTATTAGATTATTATATGAGAGAGATGAGACTTGAGCAATTACTAAAAGACGCTGTTGAGTATGCAGTCGTTCTAGGTTCGGGGTACATCAAGTTAGAATGGAATAGTACAAAAGGTAAGATATATGATTATGTAGATCCTGATCCTAATTCCATTAAAAGTTACGATGAAGATGAGAATCCTCTTGATGCGGAAGGAAATATCCTGAAGTCATTCCCTATTTATGAAGGAGATGTTGAGTTTAGTTTGCTATCCCCATTTGACGTTGTATTTGATCCAACTAAGGATTACTACGATAAGAACGAGTGGATTATCTGTAGAACATTTGTTAATAAATTCGATCTAGCAGCTAAATACCCTGAGTTAAGAAAACAAATATTAGAGCTACATACTAGAGACGAGGAAGCTAAGTCATCTAGAAAATATACTACTTATAAACATAACGAAACTGTAGATGTTGCTGTTTATGAATTCTTCCATAAAAGAACAGAAGCTCTGGAGAATGGTAGATATATGCTGTATTGTTCACATGATGTTATCCTAGAAGATACTATTATGCCGTACAGAGAATTACCTGTATATAGAATAGTACCTTCAAGTATCTTAGGAACTCCGTATGGATATTCTGACATGTTTGATCTATTGCCATTACAACAGATGTTAAATAGCCTATACTCAACTGCTGCTACAAACATTAATGCTTTTGGAGTACAAAGTATATTATCACCTAGAGGTTGTGATGTGGAAGCTGAGCAAGTTGGAGATGGGATGCAGTTTATAGAATACAATGCACAAGCTGGTAAACCAGAAGCATTACAATTAACTGCAACTTCACCAGAAGTATATAATATGATGCAACTACTAGAGAAGACAATGGAGACATTGTCTGGTGTAAACTCTGTAGCCAGAGGAAATCCCGAGCAATCATTAAGATCTGGAAATGCATTAGCATTAGTACAGTCACAGGCTCTTCAGTTTGTTTCTGGATTACAACACCAATATGTTAGGCTACTTGAGGATGTAGGAACAGGGCTTATTAATCTATTAAAAGATTTTGCAAGCGTACCTAGAATAGCTACTATCTCTGGTATAAATAATAGAAGTGAAATGAAAGAATTTAAATCAGATGATATAAAGGATATTAACCGCGTAGTTGTAGATTCTGGAAATGCATTAATGAACTCAACAGCAGGTAGAGCACAGGTTGCTGAGAACTTACTTCAAATGGGTTTAATTGATAACGTTGATAAATACTTAATGGTTTTAAACACAGGTAGTTTAGATTACCTAACTGATGGTAAGATAGATAACCTAACTTTAATTAAAGGCGAAAACGAAGCATTAGTTGGCGGAGAAGCTCAACAAGCTATTTGGTCTGAAAAACATTCTATGCATATAGCCGAGCATATGGAGGTTCTTAATGATCCCCAATTGAAAAAAGATGCAGAATTAGTTCAGAGAGTATTAGATCACGTTCAAGAACATGTTAACTTACTACGTACAACAGATCCATCTATATTAGCTATGATAGGTGAACAGCCTATAGCCCCAGCTCCTAATCCCGCAAACATGGGACAAGAAGGTGGATCTCAACAACCAGCTAATTTAGAACCTGCGTCTCAGAACCAAGCCGTCCCTATGGATTCTAGTAACGCTGCTACGATGAATCCGAATCAAGCAATGCCAAGTCTACCTTCAATTCCGGAACCAGCAGGACAAGGTACTATACTGCCTGACAACATGCCACAAGAACCAGGCGACTTATAAGAGGTTAATATGAGTAATCAACGTATACGTTATGTAGAACATAAATTCAAAACTAACTGTATGATAAGTGGTAGATCCTACTTATCAAGCAAGAATGGAGCTACTTATCGAGTAATCTTAGATTTAGACAGCATGCAGTATTATGTTAGGAATGAAAGGAACAAGGAATACGTATTTAAAAGTAAACAATATACTAATATGAATGTTCTAAAAAGAAACGCAAGAGCAGAACTAGGAAGATTCGGAGTAGATCTATCTACTGAGGTAAGATCACGAACTTTCGGATTATGTCCTAAAGGTATGACTGAATCAAAGCATAAGAGAGCTCAATCAATAGATAAATTAAACGAAATTAAATAAAAAATAAAAAAGTTCTCTACCATATGGCGAGAACGTATTGTTATATCAATAGACTAACAAGGAGAAATTTATGTCTGAAGAAGCAATTGAAAGTGTAGAATCAGTAGATTCTGTTGAAACTACTGAAGTAGTAGAAAGTAATGAAGTGCTTGAAGCTAGTGGAGAAGAAGGATCCGATTCAGTTGAGGTACAAGCAAGTACTGAAAGTGAACTTGAGCAAGAAATCCAAGAAGCAGTAGAAGAAGGAGCAACGGATGACGATATTAAAAACATGATTCGTCAGTTCACCATCAAAGTTAATGGAAAAGAGATTGTAAAAGAGATAGACTTATCAGATGAAGAATCTGTAAGAAAAGAACTACAAATGGCTTATGCTGGTAGACAAGCTATGCAAGAGTCTGCTGAGTTAAAGAAGCTATATGCTAGTGAAATTGACAGATTAATCAGTGATCCATTTACTGTACTTAAAGAATTGAATCCAGGACTTGATCCATTGGAGTTATCTGCTAAGTACATTGAAAAACACTTAAAAGAACAAGAAATGAGTCCTGAAGAGAAAGAGGCTATTCAACAAAAATCTGAATACGAGAAAATCAAAGCAGAGCATGAAGAATTAAAGAAGCAATTAGCTGATCAACAAAGATCTGAGAGTATGGCTAAAGTAGAAAAGCAGATAGAAACAGATATCCTAGACGCCTTAGATAGCGATGCTGAATTAGTAGCTGATAGAGACACAATAGCTTTAGTAGCTGAGAATCTTCTATGGGCTGAAAAAAATGGTATTACTGATCTAACGGCATTAGACGTATTACCTACAGTTAAGAAGCAATTGAGAAAGCAATTTCAATCTGCCGCATCAAGATTTAAGTCAACTGCTGCGTTAAAGCAATATATGGGTGACGAACTTCTAGGTAAGTTAAGAGAAGAGAGAGTTGAGCAAATGAAAAAGCAGGTAAAGACTGTAAGTAATGTTAAACAATCAGCTTCTAAGCAGAAAAATAATGACAAAAAAGTTGAGAAAATTAACTTAAGCTCACTTTTCAAGTAACTGAAATTATTGGGAATCTAAAAAAAGATTCCTATATTTAACAACTATTTAACGGAAGGGATGTAATAATCCCTTTCATTCCTATTCTAACTAGATTTAGGCGATTTATCGAATTAAACACATACCCGAAAGGATTGAGTCCCTATAGTAGATGATACCAAGTTTTGAAGGGAAAGTAAGGGAAAAGAGTAAAATAATATTAACGACAATTTTTAATTTAAGGAGTCAAAAATGTCTAACACAGTAAGCACAATGGACGGACTTTACAAGCAGAGATATGCAGATAAAGTTCAACACTTAGTACCAGATCACGTTAAACTATACAATGATGTAAAATTTGAGAATTCTAAGAAATTAGGTGATTCTTACAATGAACCAGTTATTCTTTCTTTAGAGTCAGGATTTACTTATGGTGGTGAAGATGGTGATCTTTTTGATCTAAACGACGCAAAAGAATTTAAAATGAAGAATGCTAAAGTAAAGGCTAGAGAATTAGTTCTTAGATCAGCAATTTCTATCGCTGCTCTTAACAGATCTCAATCTGGTGAGCAATCAATCGAAAAAGCAATGGACCTATTAATTGGTAACATGCTTAAGTCTATCTACCATAGATTAGAAGTACAAATGTTTTACGGACAGTCTGGTATTGGTTCTGTAAGTGCTGATATCGCTGGTGGAGCTCCTTCTGAAGCAGTTTCTATCAAAGTTGCTGAATGGGCTGCTGGAATCTGGAATGGTACAACTAACGCTGACGTTGACGTATTTTCTGCTGATTTAGCTACAAAAAGAGGAACTTATACAGTTGAGGGATATTCTCTAGCTGACAAGTCTGTAACTTTAAAGAAATCTGCTGGTAACTTAGGTGCTGCTGAAATCGCTGAAGATGATGTAATTTATTTTAAAGGTGCTGCTGTTGAAGGTGGATCTCCAGTTAAAAATGAATTTCTTGGTGTTCACGAAATTTCTCAAGAGTCTACAAACCTATTTGGTATTGCAAACGCTAACGAGCCACTTTTTCAAGGATCTATCGTAGATGTTGGGACTGATGCTACTACTAACGCTGCTGTTCTTTCTCAAGCTAAGATCGAAGAAGGGATCTCTAAGATGGTTGAAAAAGGTTTAATGCAAGAAGACGTTACTTGTTACATTAACCCTAAGCAATGGGATGACCTATTAGCTGAGCAAGATGCTAAGAGAAGATTTGATTCTTCTTACAGTTCTGCTAAGCATGAGTCTGGTGCTAGAGAGATCGAATTTTTTGGTCAAAACGGTACAATTAAAATTAAAGCTTCTACATTTGTTAAACAAGGTTACTCTTATATCATTTGCGAAAAAGATCTTAAGAGAATCGGTTCAACTGAAGTTACTTTTAAAAGACCAGATGGCGAAGAGTACTTCAAGTTACTAGAAGGTAAGCATGGTGTAGAGATGAGATGTATGACTGATCAAGCTCTATTCACTTCAAGACCGTCTTCTATCTGTCAATTAAGATTCATCAAAGCTGAATAATCTTAACGATTTATACGAGGGGAGTGCAATGCTCCTCTCCTTTCAAAATAAGAAAATACCCTAGAAATGTTAACAAGGATGTTAGTACTCTAGGGTTTTTGCATTTTTAAACGTATATTTATAGGTTAGCCAGTGTACAGGGTAATTTAACAACTATATATAGAGTAAAATGAGGATCACAATATGTCAAAAAATTTAGTAGTAGGCGACGAAGTCTACGAATATCCAGATACAGGTGATATAAACTACGGTGAAGAGGCCACAGGTTGGGCTGAAAGCATTACCGAGATCATCCAAGAGATCAGAGGACCAGGAGATATCCCACTAACAGAGGTTACCTTGATAGGGACTTCAGCAGGCGGATACGTAACAGGAACAATCACAAATTTAGTATTTGATACAGCATATGTACAAAGAATCGCAGTTAATGGATTCATTACTAGAACATTCACCGATGCTACACCACAACAAGTAGAAGCTTTTGTTATAGAAGGTGTTTACAGCGGTTCCGAAATAAATTATACAGTTGAATATTCAGGGGAAGAGACAAACTTAGAATTCACAGTCTCTGGAGGTCAATTTGGATTTAAATACAAAGAGATAGCAAATACCAATCAAATTACTATGAAGTTCAGAGGTAGTGCTCAGGTTGATGAAGAATATTTTGCATAAAATAACAACTATATAATAGAAGAGGATATATAAAATGGCAATTAAAGGTAAAAAATTCGATAAATCAATCCGATTAAAAGGAACCACTGAAGCTGCAACTCTTGAAGGTGAATTACGCAATGATAGCGCTAATTCTCGTTTAAAAGGTTATGTAGAAGGAAGTGAAAGAGAGATATTAACTGACGACCAAGCTCAGACAGTAGAGAATAAAACAATTGACGCAACTGCTGCTACTGGGAATAACACATTGAAAGCTGACGCTTCGGACGTTGAGTATGACAATGGAGTAAGCGGACTTACTGCTACAGATGCTCAAGCTGCTATAGACGAACTTAAGACAGGTCTTGACAATCAAAATGAAGCATCAGAGATCACATATGATAACACTACATCAGGACTAACAGCTACTGACGTGCAAGCTGCTGTTGATGAAGTTGAAGGAAGAATAGACACTATAGAAAGTACAGCCGCTGTAGATTCATTTAACACTAGAACTGGAGCAGTAGTTCCTGCGGCTAGTGATTATGATGCCGATCAAATTGACTACGATAACAGTACCTCTGGACTAGCAGCAACAGATGCTCAAGCAGCATTAGACGAAATAGAAGGTAGACTAGATACCGTAGAAGCAGCAGGTGCTGTAGATTCATTTAACACTAGAACTGGAGCAGTTGTACCAGCAGCTAGTGACTATGATGCTGATCAAATTGACTATGATAACACTATTTCCGGGCTAGTAGCTACAGATGCTCAAGCTGCAATCGATGAAGTTGAAAACGACATTAGTAATCACTTAGGAGACTTCTCTGTTCATGGTGTATCTGGAAACGTTGTAGGTAATACAGATACACAAATAATAACTAACAAAGATATAGATGGCGGAACAGCGTCTAACACAAGTAGAATCACATTACCAAAAGAAACCAAAGCTAATTTAGATAGTTTAACAAGAAAAGAAGGAACTGTAGTATACGCCAGTGATGAAGACGTAGTTTATTACGATGATGGTACAGCTCTACAACCTGTTGGATCAGGAGCAGGTGGAAGTGGAAATGACTTAACCTCTCCAACAAACTTTAACTACATTGCAAATTTTGGCGCTGAAGAAGACGTTACAGGTTGGACTAAATATAGAAACTCTGTAGCAGCTAACAAGCCGGATGATTTTGGTTCGCCAGCTGGAGCACTGTTATTTTTAAGAGCCACTTCCAACGTTTTAACAGGAGCTGGGGATTTTCAATTTCAAAAATCAGCTGCAAATTTTCAAGGTTATGGAGTATACTACGAGTTTACGCCAGAGATTGGACATAAAGGTAGTATGATGCTATTTAGCATGTTACTGGACAATACGAACCTTGTTGACGATGATATCTCGATTTGGCTTGTCGGTTCGGATGACAGCTTTGTCTCTGATTTTGAGTACGTAAGCCCTGCAAATCCAGATGTTGTATCTTCTACAAAAATACATAAGCAACTTCAGTTAGGATCTAAAGCCGAATATAGACTATGTGTTCATTATAATAATACAGAAACAACTAGTAAAATTTTCCATTTCGATCAAGTCTTTCTAGGACCATCAAGTGTCGCAACCGGTACTTATCAGAGAACAGAGGCAATAGACTTAGACGGAGATTTTACCGCCGGTGAAATCCTTCTTTCGAGAGCAGGGAATATAGTAAGCCTAGAATTATCTGTTCAAGGTACATTTACATCAGCCAACTCAGCTGAGACAAGTTCCGGATTCCTTCCTATATGGGCAAGGCCGTCAACAAGAAAAACAAACATATACAAATCAACGACTGCTCAGTTATTTACTTTAACAGTTGAATCTGACGGGACATTTTCGATAAGTTTTTCAACTGAAGCCTTGGCTGCTTCACCAAGAGCAAACACTCTTGGAACAGACGCTTCTATATCTTACACAGTACTTGATGGTATATCAGACGTTCGAATGAGTGAGGACTTAGGACAGAGAGAGATATCCGTAACAGGTGTCGGTAGTAGCGGATCAGCGTTTACATCTACAGTTACTAACCTTGAGTTTACAGAGACTAGAGACACGTCAAATTCATGGGATGGTAGAATATTCACTGCACCAGAGTCAGGTACATACGAGTTTACAGGTCAATTTTCCACGACAGCAGGAACTACTGGAGCAATGAGATTGTATGTGAATGGGACTGATACTAAAAGAAGAGGTCAACTTGGAGTTTCAAGTATATTTAAACCTTTCCACTTCGTACAGCATTTAGAGAAAGGTGACACTGCCGCTATTAGAACAGATGTAAGTGGCACCCAGGCAACGTTTGGTACAAATAATTATATAGAGATAAATAAATACGCCAACTCTCAAGCACTACTTGAAACTGAAACAGTGGCGGCTAAGTATGAGACGAATAGCGGCCAAACCGTGACTAGTTCAGGTGTAACTACTATAGTTTATGAAGACAAAGAACATGATACCCACAACGCGTATAATATCTCTACAGGGGTATATACTGCACCAGTAAGTGGCGACTATTTAATAAACGCTAGTTATGTTTGTACCTACAACCTTGTAGCAGGTGAGAAGATGAGCATCCGATTATATTTTAACGGGGTTGTTGAAGAGGATAATTTATTCGAGTCAACTGGTACAAACTCTACTACAGGAATGTCGCTTAGAATAACATCAATGATTAAAATGGAAAAAGGCGACGAGTTTTATATAGCTGGTACCAACGGATCCGGAGCCAATGTTACAATAGCTACAACTACTTATTTCAACAAACTTTCTATAGCAAGGATTAAATAATGAATAATTTTAAAGTGTCCATTTCATCAAATACAACCGCTGAATCATGGGGCGGTTATTTTGAATCAGAAGCCGAAGCTAATGAATGGTTAGATTCACAGAAACTCAAAGAAGGTAGACGAGAGAGTAGAGTCGTAAGCGAGCCTCTTATGGACGTAGACGGTAACGTACAAGTTGATGTAGATGATAACGTGGTAATGCATGACGTAAATTACCCAGCAGAAGCGATATACTCTGTAGTTAACACAAGCCTAGAAGCCCAAAGAGTCGAAAGACTTAAGAATCTAAGAATAGAAGCTGCTCAAAATTCAAAGCACCTTGAATTCGGTAAATTAATAATAGCATTAGTCGGTAAGAAGAACGAAGATAAAAGCCTTACACATGAGCAAAAAAACGCAATGATGACTGACTCTTCTATTAGCATTATATTAAATATGCTCAGTGCTGGTAGAATAGGATACAGTAGAAGTCTTATTGAAGCTTACATTCCAGACGGAGTATCACTTACTCAATCTGACAAAGAAGAAATTATACAATTACTTAATGATTACTTAGCAGCATAGTATGGCCGAATGTAAACGAACTAAATTATATAAAGAAGCAGTAAACGACCCTAAACTCAGAGAAGAGTTAGGGATTACTGAGAAAGAAGCTAAAGAATATGCTAAAGAAAAAAAACGTCCTCACAGATTCAGTAGGATAATAAGAAAGATTAAAAAGAATGACTAGGAAACGGGTAACCGTCCTAAATGATGATCTTAATATGAAAATAGAGATCTACTTTGAGGATGTAATTACCATGAAGAATTGGATAAATTCCGCAAAAGAAAGAGAGTTGTTCGGTAAAAATAAAGAGAAAGTATCAATAAAGACATCTACACATGATGATCCGAATGCGAGACTTTTAAGAGAATACGAAAGATTAGAACAAAGTAAGACAGGTAAGGTAAACAAAGTAAAATATTACGAGTTTCAATTACCTGAGAATTATAAGATCATTATAGAAGATTTTACTAATTCAAAGATAAATAGAGATAAAAGAGATTCTATACTAAGAAATACAGATTGGTTATTTATATCAGATACACCGATCCCAACTAAGTATAGAGTTTTTTATAAAAGATATAGACAGTATCTAAGGGACTATAACTTAGAACTAGAGATAAGATTTCAATCTTTTCCTAACTGGCTCAAACGGGAAGAACCGAAAGAGTTTCAGGATGGCGGAAGAGGGGGAGAAATGATAAAGAAATTTAATTATTACTTAGGTAAAGAAGATGTTTAATAAAATAAAAGATTGGTTTTTAGGTTTTAGAAAAGTTACTATTATGATTTTACTTTTAATCATAGCAGTATCTTTTTTAGTATCAGGACACCTGACTGGAACTAATTTTACGGAACTACTTAAAGTTACTGGCGCTGCTTTTTTTGCATCTAATGTTGGAGAGCATTTAATAAACGCCGTTAAAGCTAAGATAAAAGGAAAATAACATGGGATCACCTTTAGACATTTTACTAATTAAACAATTAGTATTAGAAACAGAAACAGTTAACACGGATTACAAGACCGAGGCAGTCGACCTTAGTTTTAGAGAAAACGAGTTTTCTATTCAATTTGACTATAGCAATGGAAGTTCCGTTAATATGGTATTCTACATTGAGTATAGTGTTGACGGAAACACTTTCGTTAGAGACGAAGACAGTGACGTAGCTGTATCAGACCCTACTCATACACACATATGGGACATTGCTGAAACAGGAGCAGCTTATTTAAAAATAGGTATAGAAGTAAATGCCGGTAGTATTGATTTAGATCAGATACTAATTAAACAAAAAAGAAGACACTAAGATAAATAGGGGAAGCAATGGGATTATCGTATAAAAGATTAGGCGGATCAACTGGATCAGGATCAACTCCTGGCAGTTCAGTGCCTTACACACAGACTTTTTTGGCTATATCATGGTCACTTAACGTATCTGTGTATGAATTTACAGTACTGCAAGCTAATCATGAGAAAGGCGTGAATACACAAGTACAAGTATTTGAAAAAATAGGATCTAACTATAAAGAAGTTATGGTTGATATAGAAGTCAATGCTGTAGGAGATATTAAATTAGTAATAGATTCTTCGACAGATTTAAGATTTGAAGGAAAAGTAGTAATATTATAAGAACGCCTCCATAAGGAGAGTTATATATAACGAACACACAGGAGTAAGCAATGGCTGACAAGAAATTTAAGACAGGCGTGGACATACAGTCCTCACTAACACTATCAAGTGCGTCCAACGGACAAAGAGCACTTATTTTAAATGGTTCAAAAGAATTAGTTGAATCATCAGTAACACAAACGGAGATTGAGCGTTTATCAGGGATTACTAGTGCATTACTAGAGTCTGGAGATAAAGGTGTAGCTAACGGTGTTGCTTCTTTAGACGGTAACGGTAAAGTTCCTTCGGCACAATTACCTGCATTAGCAATTACGGAAGTATTTGTTGCTGCTACTATTGCTGCAAGAGACGCATTAACTGTTGGCGCTGGTGATGGCGAAATTCAAGAAGGTGACGTAGTTATAGTAACTGACGCATCTGCTGACGTTGCTGTTGATTCTGGAGCTGCTTCATACATTTATGATGGTGCTGCATACCAACAATTACTAACTCCTGATGCACCAGTTCAAAGTGTTAATGGAAATTCTGGAACAGTAGTTCTTGCTTCTTCTGACTTAAATAACTCACAAGCTGATACAAATGACTGGACTGTTGCTGATGATTCTTCAATCGCAGCTCACTTAGATGAACTAGCTGATAGAATGACTACAGTAGAAGGTTCTGCTGACTCTGATGAGAACGTTAAGATTTCTGTAAATGATACATCTGCTGGATTCTTATCAGATAAAATCGTTGCTTCTGTCGGATCTAACGGTGGTAGTGCACTTCAACTATCTGTATTAAATCCAGCTGGTGATGAAGATCTTCAGATTCAATTTGATGAGTCAAAAGTTGACCATAACGCACTACTTAACTATGTTGCCAATGAGCACGTAGATCACTCTTCTGTTGAAGTTGAAACTGCTGCTGAATCAGGTTTAACTGGTGGTGGAGACATTACAGCTACTAGAAGTCTTTCTGTAGACATCTCAGGAACTACTGCTGAATCTTCTGCTGATGACGCTGACTTAATGTTGATCTATGATGACAGTGCCTCTGCTCTTAAATCTATGTCAAGAGCTAACTTCTTAGCTGGAGTTGGAGTTGGTACTGGTGATATCGTTCAAACGACATTTGCTTTTGCTGATAATCAAGCTGCTGCTGCTAACGTAACAGGTCTAGCATTTGCTAACGCTGACGTAAGATCTTTTGTTGCTGAAGTTTCAATTGAAAGAGGAGCTATATTTGAGCACTACACTTTAACTGGAATTCAGAAAGCTGCTTCATGGGACATGTCTATTGAATCTGTTGGTGACGATTCTGGAATTTCTTTCAGTATCAATGCTGCAGGTCAAGTTCAGTACGCATCAAGTTCTACTGGAACTGCTGGTGATATGAAGTTCAAAGCTTCTGCTATTGCAAAGTAATTACTAATTAAGTAATAAAAAAGGAGGGGAACACGATAGTTCCCCTTTATATAAAACAAAGATAGGAAGTTATGAGCGATAATAAAGTAAACAATAAATTAGACTTTAGGAATATGAAGACTACGCAGTTTGACAAAGCTCAAGCTATTAAAGCGTCTTTTTCTGAATTGCAATCATCTCTAAGAACTTATCAAACAAGTCCTATATTAAAGGACGCCTATACACATTTTATACAAGAAACAGATGGATCTGATAGACCAACAAAAGTAACATATTACCAAGCGATCGACACTGCTAAGGATAGAATTAACTTTAGAGCCGATAGCGCCGGTGATTTAGCTGGTAAGTATTTCTCTTTACAGGAGTACATATCACAAAAAACCCATGTATTTTACTATGTGGTAGATGGAAATGGAACAGCACCTGGAATAGGTGATATTGAAACTCCAATCATTTTATCTGAAAATGACGCAGCTTCTATTGTTGCATTAGAAAGTAAGAAGATAATAGATACAATAGATGACTTTATTGTCACTAAAAAAGGATATTTAACTTCTTTTATAGAGCTTGAATATCTTGAGTTTGGAGAAACCGAGGCAATAGATGTCGGAACTTCAGGATTTATAGCCACTAGACTAAAAGAAGGTCAAAGTTATGAAGTAGGTGAAGTCGATCTAAGTTATACAGTTGAAGGATATCCTATATACAATGGAAGTACTTTAAAAGGATTACTATATAATCCGTATACCGCTGGATTTGATGTAGAACTCTCTGAGATTAACGTTACTATTGTTAATCCAAAAACGTTTAATGTACAGAATTTTGTAGTACCTTTAGCAGATACAGAAGTAACATTAACATTACCAGATGGTGTTAAGAAATTTAAATTACAATCAAAAGAACCTAACACTGAGTTATATATATCTAACACAAGTGGAGGGGATACTTTTACAGTAAGATACGGGGCATTTTACGAAGATGATGTCCTAAATACAGAGAATGTTACGTTGTATGTTAAAACATCACGTAACAACAGAAACCTGGAATTGCTGACTTGGAGCTGATATAGCCCAATTTAACAACTATATTAGAGTAATAAACTCGACAAAAGGATTTGGGGAGCAACATAATTAAAGGAATAAAAACTATCCAGGAGGATAAACTATGAGTAAACAATTAATTTTCGACACAGAAGACGCAACTTCAATCGAACACAGTGACAGCGTAGGAGCTTACCTAAGATCAAGTGATGGTACTCTTCTTACCCATACTACTGTAGGCGGTAAAGAGGCTTTAGACGTAAGAATTGCAGAAGGTATTAACGTAGAGGTTGATTTATCTCACGTTGACGACTCAGTTAGACTAGGTGATGGAACAGACTTGTTCACATCAACAACAGTAGCTTCTGACATCGGTTTAGATGTTAACATTATTAACGCATCTATTGAAGTAACAGCAACAGATCTTGATATTAGAGATTTAGCATTTGCCACAGATTCAGTGACATCTCACCAAGGTGGAACATGGGTAATTGATAGCATTACAAACGATGTAAACATTGCTGATGGTGGAAACTCTATCACTGTTGATGCAGTAGATCTTGATATTAGAGATTTAACAGCAGCTTCAGACTCAGTAGCTTCACATCTATTTGACGGAGCTGGTACAGCATTGACTTCTACTTTAGTAGGAGCTGATCAAGCTTTAGACGTTAATATCGTAGCAGCATTTGATGCAGCATTAAGTGACACAGCTATCGCATCTGCAGCTAACACACTAGCAGTAGCTGACACAGCACAAGACATTGTTGCTGCTCCTCTTTCAGATAGAAAATACCTATTTGTTAGAAATCAAGACAATAAGAATGTTTATATTGGACAATCTGGCGTAACTGCTGCTAACGGTTTTCCACTGTCTCCAGGAGCAACTATGCAAATGAGAGCAGGTGCTTCTATAGATATCGAATTTGTAGGATCAAGTTCAGCTACTCCTGAAGTAAGAACTTTAGAATTAAGCTAAATTAATAAGGGGGGAGAATTTTCTCCCCCCGTTTTTATAAGGAAATTACAATGGATGGTAAATTCTCACAACAAGACAAAGACAAGTTAATCGAATTCTTAAACTTCGTGGCTAAAAAAGCGAACTTTAACATGAACACACAAGAAGTAATAAACTACTTCGGCCTTTTAACTCACATGCAAAAAGCAATACTACCTAAAATAGAGTCTAATATCTTAGAGATAGTAGATGTTATTGAAGAGGAAGAAAATGTATCAAACGATTAATGGTCCAGGCGTTCAAGGTGCTTTAGCTGTTTCTACTACACCAGTAGAACTGAAAGTAGGCGCGTCTAGATTAGATCAAAGAGTCATGATAAGCATCCAACCACTAGATGGTGATGTATATTTCGGATTCGATTCTGGAACATTAACATCCAGCACAGGCACTAAGATATTCAAAGGACAATATTTCCCTTTAGAAGCCACAGACCAAGCAACAATATACTTAATAACTGATTCTGGTACAGTAGACGTTAGAATAACGGAGACAGGATAATGCGTAGAGGAAATAACACACAAGTAGCTAGTTCCGTACCGTTTGACGATGATACTTCTCAATTAGGAGCGGATAACGTTCAAGAAGCTATAGATCTTATAAACTCTGGAGCAGGAACGGGAGCATCTCCAGGATTCTCTTTCGGGAGATCTGGTAACGTATCAACAGGTACTTATTTGCAAAATGAAACAGTCCCTTCTAATATAACAGGAAGACCCATTGACTTAACAGATGGTAGAGTCATACAAGTCTCAATATCAAATCAAAACATAAATACATTTACAATAGAACTAGAATTACACGATGGCACAAACTTTACATCATTAGGTTTTTTCCCTCTTATAGCTAGTAGAACTGGTAAATTCACTCTCTTAAACTTACCATTGGTATCAGGCAGTGAGATGTCCGCTAAGGTATCTTCCGGAAGTGGTAAAAATATAATAGTAACTGTATATGTTAAAGGAGACGCTTCGTAATGAGTAAGATTTTAAAAAACAATACAGTTTCAGCGGTAAATATATCGGATGCAGGAATCTCTATAGCGGGAACTGCTCAATATACTATACAAATACAAGATTATCTACTATTCGCAGCATCTAGCGACTTAATAACGTTGATAGGTAATGGTACTTTAATAATGAATGATGGATCTAAGGATCTAAACATATCGGATGGAGTAGACCATCTCAAAGGTATATTCCCTACTTTAATAGGCATGACAGGACCGTCCGGAACACAAATAGGAACTGTTGGAGATAGGTTAAAAGTAGATGCTATTGCTGGCTCTCCTAATTCAAATAACAGTATGCGATATGATGATATGAACTCATCTAACGGTGGAGTCTCTAGAAATACTTCCATAGGCGATTCTTGGACAAAGGTATATGACTCAACATTGTCTACTAATCCAGGTACCTCCGGAACATTAACTGGCTTCTTAATAACACTAGAAAAAATGAATGAGGGACAGGAGTCAAAAAGATGGAATATTCGATTAGTTGTTGATTCTAATGAAATATTCTCTTCTGATGGAATCAGTTCAACTGACTTGTCTTCTGATAATGTCTACGGATTTAGTGATGACCATGATGAAAGGGCAGGTTCTCCGCTAGGTATAACGGTGAAGAAGTATACATTTTTCTGGGAATCCCCACAGGGATTACCCATTAGCTATTCAAGTGGCATTCAAATATACGTAAAGAAACTATCTCAAAATAAGAAATTCAGAGCTGGTTTAGTTAGTTTAACAAAGGATTAGTATGAACCATATATCAGTGAGAGATTGGAGTGAAGTAAAGACCTTTATAGATTCTAGAGGAATACATACTTTACAGTTTATAGAGACACCTACTAGCTATGAGATATTGGTTATTGATGGTTCTTTTTCATTAAAGTATAGTATGGATAAATCCCCTAGCGATACTACGGATTTAGATGATTTTGAAGACAATTATAAAGATAAAGGAAACCCTACCCAACAGGACGTTGATTCTGAAGGTAGAGTCATTAATCGATTAGCTTATGGTAAAAAAGGATGGACATATTTAGGACATCCTATAGAATTCACTTCTTCTAAGTTGAGCTCTCTTTATTCAAAAGACTTCCTAGGTATTGATAGACCCGGAATAACTAAAAAATTCTACGATAGTAACGGGGATGAATTAATATCACCAAGCCAAGCAACTCTAGATTCCGATTGTGTAGAGACTAGGGTACGGATAAATCCTCCTCATGATTATGAAATTATTTCAGGAAACGTACATATACATACTAAACCTACGACAGACGTTAGATTATATGTAATCGGAGGAGTAATAGATAGTACTACTATGTTGCCATGGGAATACCCAACTTCATCAGGAGTATTTCACGGGAAGGAATTTCTAGGAGGATTGAATTTTAAATATATAGATCCTATAAAAAACATAGAGACAGACGGTAGAGCTTCAAAATTTATGTGTAAAAATAAAGGACTGCCATATGACGCCAATCAGTTTTTAATTATAATTAAACACGATGCTGGGATACAGCAGGAATTTCAATTAGTACTAGAGTACTTTAGGGCATAGTATGGGGAATATAATAATAGGATTTTCAAAGTCAAAAAAGAAGTTACCTATGGGATCATATATTATAAGATTATACCAAGGTACTCCGTTTTCTCATACTTATGTAAGAATAAAATCCTCTAAACCAGAAAGAAGTGATCATATCTTACATGCTTCAGAGGGACTGGTTCAACATATGTCCTCTACGCAGTTTGATAAAAAACACGAAGTAGTAGAAGAATTTAAAATAGAAGTATCTGACGCAAACTTTAAGATACTGAAAAACAATATGCACGAACTGTCTGGAGCAAATTACAGCACTATGCAAAATATCGGGATAGCAATGGTAACAGCCCTAGGTTATATAGGAATACGTATCGCTAACCCTTGGCAAGAGGGATGGAACTGTTCAGAATACGTGCTAAAAATGCTACAGATACTAGACGTAGAGGTATATAAACATTTAGATCCAAATATGGTAACACCTAAAGACATATACAAGCTATTAAAATCACAACAAAAAGAATAAAGTGAATTATAACAACTATATACAGGAAATACATATAATACAGGAATAGATATGGCAGATTTTGACGAACAAGCATATAGAACCAAAAAGACAATGGAAGCTATGGCTAAGCTTAAAGAACAGCGGAGAATAGAGAGAGAAGCGTTAGAGATGGCAAAAAAAGCTGGCCCTGACCTTTCTCAGAATCTTGCTAAGGGCGACCTAGATAGAGACTCTCTAAGAGTTAGAAGAACGGTATCAGATGTCGATATAACCCCTCCTAAGACAGTAGTAGGTAAAACAGATAATCTCACCCCTAACAAAGATGTACTTCCTCAAATATCCGGTGATCAACTCCTAGAGAAACAAAAACAAGCTGAAAAATCTAGTCTAGCTAGAAGGTTTAAGAAAGCCGCTGATCTAGGTGATAAGAGTACAATGAATAAACTCCGTGATGAAGCGCAAGGGTTTATGAAGAAATACGGAAAAATAGCAAAGAAAGCCAGTAAGACTGGATTAAAGTCAATTCCTATAATAGGTGGTATAGCATCAGCAATAATGTCTGGAGACGTCTCTGCGGCTGTCCCTGGGCTTGATATGGCTGATTCTGCTGGACCAAGTGCAGACTCATTAGAGTATAAGTTTGAAAGCGGAGAGAGATTGACTCCGAAAGAATATAAGCAACTAGCTGATATGAGAAAAAAACCAACACAAGAACAACTAGATTCTGCTGAAGAAAAACGAAGACTTAGAGCTCAAGCACTAGCTAAGTTATCGAAACCAGAATTATACTAATTTAACAACTATATATAAGAAGGAGTTTAC